>OCPZ01001776.1_pt1 | contig 9369 bp, 3 predicted proteins | sample 1538881 | NCBI WGS metagenome assembly OCPZ01 (sample SAMN04571733, study PRJEB22368) | human gut metagenome | biome: human gut; material: stool | host: Homo sapiens | place: Luxembourg | collected 2013-01-11 | reverse complement strand
CCTGACGGGTGGCGAGCCGCTGGTCAGCCGCCGTATTATTCCGCTCATTCGTGATATCCGCGCGATTCCGCAGATCGAGGACATCTCGCTCACCACCAACGGCGCCCTGCTGCCCAAGCTGGCGCCACAGCTTAAAGATGCCGGGCTTAGCCGCGTCAACATCTCGCTCGACACACTCGACCCTACGCTGTTTGGAAAGATCACGCGTCTGGGCCGGCTCGAGCAGACCATGGCTGGCATCGACGCGGCGCTGGCTTGGGGCTTTGAGCCCGTTAAGGTCAACTGCGTTGTGGTGCGCCGGCTCAACCAGGATGTGGCAGCCCTCGCGCGACTGACCGTCGACCGCCCCATCCACCTGCGCTTTATCGAATACATGCCCATCGGCGACGAACACACGAGCTCGCATTGCGCTGTGGACCCGCATGCACCCGCGCTCAATCCCGAGCTGTGGGACGCGAGCGATACCGTGCCGAGCGACGAGCTGCGGGCGCGCATCAATGCCGGAGCCGCCGCGACGGGATTGGGCGAGCTCGAGCCGCTCGACATCAACGACGCTCCTGCCGGCGCGGGTCCTGCGCGCTATTGGCACTTTCCGGGCGCGGCGGGAACGGTCGGCTTTATCAGCGCCATGTCCAATCATTTTTGTGCGAATTGCAACCGTCTGCGCCTGACGGCCGACGGCAACGTGCGTCCGTGCCTGTTCAGCGATGCCGAGTATTCGGTGCGTGAGGCGCTGCGCCGTGGTGATGATATGCAGGTACTTTCGATTTGGCGCGATGCCGTCACCCACAAACCGCAGGAACACGCGATAATTGAGGGCACGCAACGATTTATGTCCCAAATCGGAGGATGATCATATGGCCAAGAGCAGGTACGCCGATGCCACCAAGGCCGCTCGCAGGGCCGCGATGTCTGCCCACAAAGTCACGGCTGCGGCCAGCGATGCCGTTACAGGCGCGCAGCCGACTGCCAGCGCTGTCGCCGAGCCCGCCCGTGATGCCCGTCGCGACGAGCTGACGCACGTGGATGCCAAGGGCGAGGTGCGCATGGTCGACGTGTCCGACAAGGCCGAGACCCATCGCATCGCCATCGCCGAGGGCACCATTCTCATGCATCCCGAGACGCAGGCCATGGTGCTGCAGGATCGCGCCAAAAAGGGCGATGTGCTCGCCTGCGCGCGCGTGGCGGGCATCATGGCCATCAAACGCACGAGCGACATCATCCCCATGTGCCATCCGTTGCTCATTACCAAGAGCAAGTGCGACATTGCGCCCATCGCTCCGGCGGGGACGCCGGCCGAGGACGTGCCCGAGGGCTGGGCGCCTGCGCGCGCGGACGGGCAGGTTGGCTTTCACGTACTGGTTACGGCCGGCGTGACGGGCAAGACGGGTATCGAGATGGAGGCGTTGACCGGCGCGAGCGCCGCGTGTCTGACCATCTACGACATGTGCAAGGCCGTCGATCGCGGCATGGAGATCGTCGACGTGCGCCTGCTGCACAAGGAGGGCGGCCGCTCGGGTGTGTGGGATCGTGCAGAGCGTCAGGCCGCTGCTGTTGAGGCCGTGGCCGCTGACGGTGCCGCGCCCGCGATCGCACCCGTCGCCGTCACGCCCGCGGCTCCCACTCCGGCCGTCCCCGCGATCGCGTTTATCGGCTACCAAAACTCGGGCAAGACCACGCTCGTCGAGAAGGTTATCGCCGGACTCACCCGCCGCGGCCTGCGCGTGGGTTCGCTCAAACACCACGGGCATCACGGCTTTGATATCGACGTGCCCGCTAAGGATACGTGGCGCCATCACCAGGCCGGATCCAAGCACGTGGGCCTCATCTGCGCCACGCGCTGGGCGGAGTACGCCGATACGCGCGAGGAGGACGAGATGCCTGCGCGCGAGCTGCTGTCGCGTTACAACGATGTCGACGTGGTGATCATCGAGGGCTACAAGACCGAGGGCTTCGACAACATCGTGGTCGCACGCTCCGGTGTCGACCGTCTGCGCGGCAAGAGCTCGCTCGACCTGGTCGATGGCCACACGCTGGCCCTTGCCTGCAACGAGGCCCTGGCACGCCAGGCATTCGATGCCGGCTTTGCGACCCGAGCCATCAACATCAACGACGCTCGAGCCATCTGCGACCTTATCCAAGACCATCTTTAAGGCTTGACGCTGCGCCGGCCCCAAGCACCCCATCTCGCCCCTCAAGCCGTCGCTCGCGTACCAAAGTACGCGTCGCTCCTCTTTCGGGGCGACCTGGGGCACTTGGAACCGGCTCGCTGCGTTGCCATAACATGCCAAAAAGGGACAGGTTAATTTTGGTAGGTTTTAGCTGGGCAAACGTCATTTCCACCACTAAGGGGCCAGGCACCTTTGTGGTGGATTTTGCTTTAGTAGATGTGTGGGACATGCCTTACAATCTACCAAGTAGTTCATGACGGGCGAAAACGGAGAGAAGGGGCTTGATGCGTCCTTAATGTTTCATGCGGATAGATTGATTTGACAGACGGTGGCGAATGCCCGCCGTCCGCATTCGTATGAAACAAGGAGTCTCCATGCTCGCCCCTCTTTTCTCAAAGCCTCAATCATCGCTGTCCGTGCAGGCCAAGCGCCTGGTGGCGATGCGCTTTCTCATCTACACCGGTTTTCAGACCAGCTACTTCATCGGCGTCATCGGAACGCTCACCTATGCAGACGATGCCTCGGTCGTGGCGACATCGCTGGCCGTCCTTTTTATGAACGTATTCGTGATCTTGGGATCCTTTGCGGGTGGTGCGGCGCTCGACGCCTGGGGCCCGCGCCGTCATTTCTTGCTGAGCATCGTCGGCGCTCTTGCAACTGGCACGGCAATCATCGCCTTTGGTAGCGCGACCGGCGTCGTCCTGCTCGGCGCGGTGTTCCTAGGCTTTACGATGGGATTCGCCCAGCCCATCGCCACATCCTATCCGGCCTACCTCACCGATGATCCCGTCGAGCTCAAAGACATCAACTCTGCCATCGCCATGTTTTCAAACGTGAGTATCATCGTTGGCCCCACGCTGGGCGGCTTTGTCGCGGCTGCTGCGTCGTCGCGCGCGGTGTTTGTGCTCATGATGCTCTTTACCGTGCTGGCGCTCGTCGCCGGTTGGGGCTTTAGGCCGAAGGCCAGCCATGTCGCCGGGGATGCGGATGCCGATTCGGCAGAGGAAGGGGAGCGTGCGGGACAAAGCCCCGACCCCAGCACGTCCACCCGCGTCACCTTCGCGACCAGCATCAAGACAGTCTTCACCAATAGCGTCCTCGCCCTGCTGTTCTGCATTATTTTCCTTTCGAACTTTGGCTATGGCGCCTTTGACCCGCTGGAGTCGTTCTTCTACCGCGATGTACTGCACGTCGGTGTTGAGTGGATGGGCTGGCTCTCGTCGGCCAGCGGTGTGGGCGCGGTGCTGGGCGCCGTGGTCGCGCTCCGCTTGCCGCCGCACCTGGCCAACCTTAAAACGCTGCTCGTGGCGCTCATGTCCGTGGGCCTGGGAAGCCTGCTCTACGTGGGGACGCCATACGTGGGTGTGGCCCTTGTCGGCCAGGTCGCCCTGGGCATAGCTTGGGGCGTCGTCAACCCGCTCCACAACACGATCGTGCAAACGAAGGCTCCGCTCGAGCAGCTCGGTCGCGTGAACTCGGTCATGGGCTTTGGCAACATGTTCGCCGGCGTAGCCCCGCTGGCGATTGCCCCGTGGCTGGCGGCGACGTTTGGCGTGCAGCAGACGCTCGTTGGTGCGGGCATGGTCGTGACGGCGGTTCCCGCGGCGCTGCTGCTGTTTGGACGCCGGCATTTTGATCGTGCCGCAAGGCAGTAAAAACCATCACAACATTCGATGAAAATCGCGATTTTGCCGAAAAACGTCGAATGTTGTGATGGTTTGTGCCCCGGGCCATGCCATCCTGCGGGTCCAGCCACCACAAAGGGGCCAGGCGCCTTTGTGGTGGTTTTTGCTTTGACGGGCCGCGGCTGCGCCTTGGTATACCATGTACGCCGTTCACGAATACACCCCACACCGCCGCACAACCCAGAAAGGCCCCCATGGACACCACCTTCAGCCACATCAAAGCCGTGTTCTGCGATATCGACGGCACACTGCTCACGAGCCAGCACACGGTGTCCCCGCGCACCGTGGCGGCGATTCGTGCCCTGCGCGAGCGCGGCGTGCTCTTTGGCCTGTGCACCGGGCGCGACGCCCACGCGACCGAGGCCATGTACGAGCTCTGGGGCATCGAAGGCCTGGTGGACGTGCTCGTGGGCTGCGGTGGCGCCGAGGTCATCGACCGTGCGCACGACATCAACGAGCTGAACTATCCGCTGCCGGGCGAGACCATCGCGCGCATCTGCAAGCACATGGCGGACCTTCCGGCAACACCCGTCTGCCCCCGAGACGGCGTGTTCTACGTGCCCGAGAGCAACGCGTGTGTCGAGCACCTGTCGCGCGTCGACGGTGTGCCCTACCAGGTGGTCGACTTTGCCGAGTTTTTGCGCGAGCCGCAGCCCAAGGTGATGTTTACCATGGCGCCCGAGGTGATGCCGCAGGTCATAGAGCGAGCATCGACGTTTGCCGACGACACCGTCAAGGCGGCGGCTCTGCAAACCACGCAGCGGCTCTACGAGTTCATGGATCCGCGCGTGTCCAAGACGCGCGGCCTTGTGCGCGTGGCGGAGCTCAACGACATGGAGCTCCAGGACATCTGCGTGTTTGGCGATGCGGACAACGATACCTGCATGGTGGCCGACGCCGGCGTGGGCGTGGCCATGGCAAACGGCAGCGACGCCACCCGTGCCGCCGCCGACTTTGTAACCGCCAGCAACGACAAAGACGGCATCGCGATCTTTATCGAGGAGCATCTGCTGTAGCGCCGGGGGAGAGCCACCACAAAGGGAGCAGGCGCCTTTGCGGTGGCCTCAGGCGATTTGGGCGAATTGATGCCTAAAATCTGCGCGCAAATTCAAATTTGGTTGTATGAACATCATGCTTCTAACCACCGATAGGTTAAAGATATTCTCATCAGTTTGGTAGGGTATTCCTCCCGGTTGATGACCTACCGCTCACGGTCGATTTTCAACCGTTCACAGGATGTTTACTCTTGAGCAAAATGTTGTGCAAATAAATAAAATGCTATTAAAAAATGATAACTAGCTTAATTACCAGTAGAAATAGATATTTTATAGCGAATAAACGAAGGTAAATCTGAGCAAATGTCAAGAGAATTGAGAATTCGCTACAAAACTATCGGTATTTTTGCTTAGATGTTCAAACAATCGTTACAATATGTACTACAAGCGTGCGCAATTACAGATTGCGCAGATACGTTTGATAGTGAAAGAGCAAGATCGCGGTCTCTTGGGGAGGAGACATCGATGAAAGCGAATTCAGAAAAAACTAAGCAGAGTAAAAAAGCGACGCGCCGTGTACTGGCAGGCGTTTTGTGCGGAGCCTCCGTGTTGAGCCTGGTACTGTCGCTCGTCATGCCCCCAATCTCGCAGGCCATTGCCAACGATGCCCAGACGGTTTCTACTGAAGGAACTGTGATGGGGGGGGGTTCCTCAAGTGAGTCTACTGATGTAGACAGCACCAACAACGGGGATGCCAAAAACCAGAATAGTGGCGAGATTGAGGGTGGCGCGAACGAAGACGCCGCTGCTGCGGGCTCGACTGCCGATAGCGTGGAGGCCAAGGGCGCCGCACAGCCTTCCGACGCACAGCTTGCGGATGATGAGAATAACGATGAAAACGCGAACGCTCCCGCCACCGTCAGTGCCAATGACTATACCGAGGTAAGCAACGATGTTTCTGAGGCATTTGCCAATGGCGGCAAGTTCCGACTGACGGGTTCTGCCTATTCGGATAAGCAGATCGATATCAAGAAAAACACCACCATTAATCTTGCGGGAAACATGCTCTACAACCGCTCCGGCGGCTTAGACTCCTTCTTTGTGGTCGAAAAAGGAGCCACGCTCACTATCGAGAACATTATCGAGGACTCAGATAGCACAAAAGACGTAAAGACTCCGGTCAACAATGCGCCGGCGGGTCAGCCTGCGATTATGACATGGGAAAGGGGAGACGAGTCTAGCTCTAATGGCGGCGCACCCAAGAGTCTTACTTACTATGAGACTAAGAGCACGCCCAATACAGATGGACTTTGCACCACCGAGACTACGTACAAGCATGACGTTACGGGCTTCGGCGCTATCGTTGCGGCATCGGACAGGGGCTCCGTAAGGAAAGTGGTCACCGTTAAAGAGGGCGGCACGCTCGATCTCAAGGGCGGCATGATTACCACGGCCGCCAATCTGAGCGATAACGGCCATGTGATTCTTTCTGAGGGTAAGGTCATAATCGAAGGCGGTTACGTCACCAACGGCAACCGCGGTGGCTGGGGCGGTGGTCTGTGCATAACGGGCGCGAATGCCAGCCTCGAAATGACAGCCGGTGTGGTCGCGGGAAACAAGGCAGCTTCTGGCGGCGGCGTCTACGCTGACAGAGGAGCCACCTTGAAGCTTACGGGTGGAATCATCTCTGGCAACGCTACGTATTCTGATTCGGATGGTCTCGGTGGCGGCATCTTGGTTTCGGGCGGTAGTGTGACCGTTTCTGGTGGCTACATCACTAACAATAAATACGCCAAGTATTGCGGCAACGATGGTCAGGGTGACCATGGCGGCGGCGGACTTGCTGCCAATAACGGCACTCATGTCATCATTTCCGGTGGCCAGATTACTGGCAACTATTCCGAGGAAGCTGGCGGCGGCGTTTACGTTACCAATCTTAAACAACAAGGTAAGGCTTGGCTCAACATCACGGGAGGAAATATTGCCTCTAACGTGAGCTATCGATCTGAAGGTGCCGGCATCCGAGTGGGCCAGAGGGTTGACGCGATGATAAGTGGAGCGTCAAAAGATAGCCCAGTCTACATCACTAATAACCACTGCATGTCTCGCTTTGACTGGGGCGGAGGCGGCGTCTTCGTTCAGGGCGATTCGGATAACGACGCATCTAATGCTGGCAGGCTCTTTGTATACAGCTCGTATATAGGCAGCAATACCGCTGGTGGCTATGGTGGTGGCGTTGCAGTCTGCCCGACGGGCAAGACGTTGGTAACGAACACCAAAGGCACGGCAATCTTTGGCAACACTGACGCTGGAGGCGCCGATAATTACGATAGTGAAAACAATAATGGTAACCCTCATCTTTCTGGCGGCGGCCACCAGAAAGATGAAGACCAGTACGCCTATAACTATGTCGATAAAAACGGCGACCATGTTTTTCGTGACAGTGGTCATGCCGATTTCTTCCTCGCAGCGAAAGGTCACATAACGCCGGTCGCAGTGGTAAGCGGCAAGATGCTTGGCGATATAGACGCCAGGTATTCGGGAAGCATTGAGCTAACGGATCGAATCACCATCCCCGCCAACGGTGTTGCTCAGGTAAAAAATAGCATCGGTCTGTCTTCGGGTGTTAGTGCCACGGATAAAACGGCGACTGAAGCAGTACAGAAAAATGCGACAACCTTCATCACGGGCAACTATTCCTGGGACCATGGTGGCGGCATCATGTCGAATGGTGACCTGTACTTGGGTCAGCCAGCAGACACGTATGTCTATCCGAGCCTTAAGCTGAAGGCGACCAAGGAGTTGGACGGCCGCAAGATCAATAAAGGGGAGTTCTTCTTTACGGTCTACCGCAAGGGTTCGATTGATCCTTTCGCTAACGGGGTATTCAATCATGAGGTTTGCACCCCGGTTGGAACTGCAAGTAATGTTGATGGAGGCAACATCACGTTTAACCTTGGTGAGCAGTCTGCAGCGAACGGTACGGCTGGCACGATTACATACTACCTAGTCGAAAATGCCGGAAAGGTTTCCGGCATCACATACGACCCCGCCGTGTACGAGATTAAGGTGACAGTCGAAGACGACTCGACTGTGCTCATGACTGTTCCGACTCGGGACGATCCGAACAAGACCATAGAGCTCAAAATCCATAACTACAAGATTAAAGACGTGAGCGCGGTCGAGCATCCCAAGGGCGAAACTGACTCCCAGAACGTTTCTGTGCAACCAGATGCTACTGAGGGCTATTATTCGATTGGCGGCCCCGACGGGGGAAAGACCTTCACCAACACGTACGACCCTAAAAAGGGTTCCTGGACTCCTAAGGCGACTAAGGTCGTTAAGGGTGGCGAGATGAAGAAGTTTACACTTCAGCTCGCGACAGACAGCCACTTTGAGGACAAAGACATCATCGGTACTGCCGAGACCTCTGGTCCTAAAAAGACGCAGAAGCTTTCGTTCAGGGGCGCCTCTAATAAGGAGACTGAGCTCAAGCTCGAGTACTCGCTCTCTGATATCAGGACTAATCCCTACGATCCGGGCGACTCCACGGGTCGTGGCCCTTCCAAGACCTTTACCTATTACGTCCGCGAACAACAGCCGACCACGCTGTTCACGAACTACAAGTACGACCAGTCAATCTATCAGATTACGGTCACGGCAGCTGACGACTCTAACGGCAAGATCAACATCTCTGCGACCTACAAGCAGATTCAGGATCGTGATGGCAAACCGGTGGCCAACGGCGCTGAGCACACATTCAGCGAAACCGATACCCCCACCTTCACCAACACCTACTCCACCTCTTTGCCCCTTTCTGGTATGTCGGGCGTCACTCTGACGTACCTCGCCGGCGCGGCGGTGCTTTGCGCTGCTGCGGCCTGGATGCACATTCGTCGCAAGGCGAATGCGAAGGGAGGCGAGCGTCGTGAATAAGAAAGTTTGCTCCTTCCCGATCTTGTTTGCGCTGCTTGCCCTCCTGATCGGCACCTGCGCGGTTGTGTTCCCCGCATCCGCGCAGGCCGCGCCGACCTCGACCGGTTCCATCACGGTGAGCGGCACCGTGGCGAGCAGCTACGACGCCTACCGGATCTTTAGCGCCAACGTCGTCGACGGCGACAGCGACGCCAAGATCGCCACCGACCTCGCTTGGGCAAGCGACGCCGCGCGCGACGCCGTCCTGCCCGTGCTGCACAGCGCCGGTATGCCCAAATCCCAGACCACCGCGCAGGAAGCTGCCGAGTGGCTCAACACCGATTCCCACCTTACGAGCGCGCTGAGCGCACAGCTCGCTCGTTCCCTCCAGAGCTCTGGCGCCTTGTCTGTGGCCCTCAACGCGGGCACGGCGGCCGAGCTGTCCTGCGGCTACTGGCTCATCGTCGCCGACGACGACTCCATCGCCCAGGGCGAGGCCGGCACCGCGCCGATTATGGCCCTGGTGGGCGGCAGCGCCGTCACCGTCAAGCCCAAGGCCGCGACCCCCAAGGTCGCCAAGCACGTGCTGGAGGACAGCACCGC
>OCPZ01001769.1_pt1 | contig 9387 bp, 10 predicted proteins | sample 1538881 | NCBI WGS metagenome assembly OCPZ01 (sample SAMN04571733, study PRJEB22368) | human gut metagenome | biome: human gut; material: stool | host: Homo sapiens | place: Luxembourg | collected 2013-01-11 | reverse complement strand
ACTTCTACTGCTTTATTCACTACCTTAAATGTAGGCTTCTTGGTATCTACAACTTCTACATTTAATACATAGTTCTTCTTGTTTAATGTATAAGTAATCTTATACTTTCCAAGTTTTTTGACGTTAACTTTAGAATTATCTACAGTCACATCACTCTTATTACCTCTTACTTTTTTAATAAAAGACATAGGATTGTAAGTACTATTGATTTCAATATCCTGTGTACTTTCATTAAAGCTAACAGCTGGACGTGTCATAAAATAAATGCCTAGACCAAGCACTAAAACGAGAATACAGCCTAATAGGACATATGCCCTCTTTCTTAAATGACGTTTTTTCATTTCTGTTCTACCTCAACTTTATATCTTCAACAATTTTGTATTATATATCTAATATGTGTAATTTGTGTGGAAATTAAGAAACACTTAAGAACTTTTTTTAAATACGTATCATTTCTTTACTTTGCAATACAAAGTAGTGTATACTTTGCATTACAAAGTAGGTGACATAATGGATACACAATTGATAAAAGGAATGTTGGAAGGATGTATTCTTACTCTTATTAGTCATAAGGAAACATATGGTTATGAACTATTAGTAGAACTAGAGAAGTATGGCTTTGAGAATGTAGGAGAAGGAACATTCTATCCGATATTAACACGTTTGTCTAAGAAGGGATATTTGTCATGTAGACAGGTGAAATCAGAAGCTGGACCATATAGAAAATACTATAAGATTACGGATGAAGGATTAGTCCATTTGAGAGAGTTTAAACACTCATATTATAACAGGTATTGTAGAAAAGATTTTGGAGGATAAAGAATGATTGCACAATATAACACATTAAGAAATCAATTAACAGGAGACTATCAGGCATTCTATGACAAGGCATATCAATATGCACAAGAGAGACATTACCCAGGATTCTATGCGAATGATATACTTATGAGCTTGTTAGATCTATTAATCACAGCACAGATGAACCATAAAGAATTAGATACACTTATTAAGGAAAATCATGATACATTTATTAAGAATTATTTTCATGATCAAGGAAAGAAAACCACATGGATCAATAGCTTCTTTAGATACACCATCTTCTTATGGAACTATGTATTTTATTTGATTCTTACCCCAACATCTCATGCAGGCGGAAAGGTTATAGAAGCAACAATCCTGATTATTCTTATTGATCTTATTATGAAAAACAAGCGATATAATATTCTACTAGATTATATTGTATTGGCTCTTGTATTCATATTACCGTCTATTTCAGTTCCTTATATGATTCCTCTTATTATTAGTATAGTGCTTCTTATTATCAGTACTCTCTATCAAGTGTATTATACATATACACATCAAAATACAATCAGCTACTATAGTGAAGAAGCACAATCACAATCGAATGATTATGTGAATGATATACTTAAGAAGCAGAATGAAGAATTCAATCGTAAAAGAGAAAAATATCATCTTCCACCTCTTACTCTAGAAGAGATGAAACTGTATAAGAAAAGAAGAAGTCGTAAGATTGGATTAATCATTGATATCATTGTAGGAATACTCATCTTCTATCTTGCCTATAGAATAGGGAACTATAAAGAAAGTATGACAATGTTGTCTTATTATCTTCCTATTTATATTATATTCAGTACAAGATATCTCTCTTATCTTGTGAATCCAAAAGGGCAGTTGATTCATATATTAAATATTATTGCAGTGATTAACCTTTATTTCTTTATTCAGGTATGTCATATCAATCATATAGTAATTACTGTATTATGCTTAATCATCATCATGATAGAAACAGGTGCTATGATGATGATTCCTGTCTTTAATAACATCTCTGAATACTTTGATCAATTAATCAGTCTCTTTTCAGTTAGTTTTATACTTGTAGAAATGAAAGTAGAGTTCTGGCTTTCAGCCATTATACTTATTGTATTGTTTGGAGCTTTAGTTAAAAGCATAAAAAAACAGAAGATATAATCTTCTATTTCTTGTAGAACACTAATGTGGTAGATACAGTTTATTATTCTTAAAGTAATATTGAACTGTTTCAGTAGTCTTCATAGATTACCTGCTTCTGCATCATATATGTTAAAAGATAAGTCTTTGTCTATTTCTAATGGAGATTTCTCACATGTCCATGTACCTTCTAATTGTGGTGTAGTGTGACAGGTACAAAGAATAATCAAACATATCTTATTCATAATATAGAATTCTTTTCTATAAGTCATAGTTTTTTTTAAGATGGGACAACCAGTAAGTGGTTGTCCTTATATTTTTTTGTTCTTATCAACAAATGTTAAGTAAGTTACCATAATTATATCAGATACGCAGAAAACTTGAGTATTGAAAAGGAGGGATGTTTCCCTCCGAATTTAATATGTGATTAGTTTCCTTTTCTTTTTATAAACCATAAGGAGATAATACCAAGCAATAAACTAATCGCAAAACCAATACCGAGAAGTTCATAGTTGAAATAAGAATACGTAGTATTATTCACAACTTTCACTGCAGGAGTCATACTTACAATAAGACCAGTAATAATACATCCTACAGAGACTATAATAATGGGTAGTTTTTTCATAATCATCACTCACTTGTCTTTAATAGATTTCCTTCGTTGTTTGATCTCATTAATACAAGAAAAGTCAAACAAGGAATAATTAGAATAACAGAATTTATTAGGATTAAGATAGAAATAGCTTGTTCTATCATTATAGAAGGTAATATATGATATTGGAAGAAGAATAGAGATAGGACTGAAATCATAGATAGAATGATAGATACCAGACAATAAGAAGATCTTTCTTTCAATATTAATTGTAGACATTGTAATCTATTCAATCCATTCACTAATAGTAGTGCATATTGATAACGTCTAGAAACAATATCAAATATTCCAATAATAAAACATGTACTTATAAACATGACAAACATAATCATAGAGAACTGCTGTATCATTTCAAATCCAAATGTAGTTGTTTTATTTAATATTGCAGAAGAAACAGGATTATAGACCTTTATATCAGAATCATGTTTTTTAATAAACTCAGTTACAGATTGAATGTTCTTATATGAGTTTACTTTAATGACATACACATTGGACTGATATGTATTGTTTTGTGTATATTGACTTATTATCATCTGATACAGTTTTGGAGATATATAAATAATGTTTTCTGTTGTTTTTGTATATCGGTTATGAATATCTTTATCTGTGACATTCGCATTAACGAGTTCAAAAGGAACCATGTTGAAGGTGTAGGTATTACTTGTAGGTATTTGAAGAATACCTTTGATATGGATATTCTTGTTTAGTTTTTGATAGAGAGAATAAGAAATATAGACATGATCAGTATTGAGTTGTTTATTCTCAATACTGAATGATTGTTTTGTATAAGTCTTATATGTTTTCATATTCCCATAATAAGGCTGTATGACAATAGTTTCCTGCGTATTTAAGATATTCCATTGGAAGAATGGCTGAATACTTTGAACCATACTGTTGTTGGATATGTCTTGAATGAGTGTTTTAGGAACAGGCTGACCACCCATATCATAAGCATTACCACCATCTTTATAAGAAATCCTTAATTCATTATCAATTGCTTTATTAATCATAGTGTCTGTTTCTTTTTGATAATAAGCTTGAAAGCACATCATATATGTCACTATGATCATCATAATACTTATCACAATATTTCTTTTATAATGGATTCTATTGGACTTTTCAGCTTTTAAGTAATAGGTAACAGGATTTGTATGAATATGTTCTTTAGGTTCTATTTTATTGATCTCTGTATAAGATTCTTTCTTTAATATGATTTGCTGGTGCTCTATATGATAATGTGTATCTGCAATCTCCAACATACCCATATCATGTGTCGCAATCACAACTGTCTTATGATATCTATGACATAATTCATGAATAATCTTCCTCATATGTTCTCTATTGATCGTATCTAGATAAGCGGTAGGCTCATCTAAAAAGATAATATCCGGATTCTTCATCATACAGCATAATATAAGCAATCTCTGTTTTTGACCACCAGATAAAACATCTACTTTTCCATTTAAATCAATATTTAAATCTAACTCATCTAATAACTTCATCATTTGATCTTTATGAAATGGAACTTCAGCAAGTTTACTAAATAGTTGAATATTCTGTATTGCTGTTAAATCATCAAATAATCTACAATCCTGAAATACAAAACCATAATCATTACTGTCGGTATAAAACTCATTCTTGGAATAATGTGTTAGTCCTGCGAGTTCAAATAATAGAGTAGATTTACCAGAACCACTTTCACCAGTGATTACAGTAATTTGAGAAGACGGAATACTTATATTTTGGTTCTTAAACAATATATGATTCTTAAAAGATAGATTGATATTCTTCATCTCAATCATAAATCCACCTTCTTTACAAACCATTGACTATAACATATATATAAGAAACAAATAACTAAAGTCACACCTATTTGAATAATCATAAATAGTAATAAACTCATAGTCATTGACTGACGATTAATCACAAAGAAACCAATTTTTCTTGCGATAAAGAAACCAGGAATACTGAGTAATAGAGATAAGATGGACTGTACAATCATATTATCATTCATTAAAGAACAAATTGTTTGATTCTTTAAACCATAAACCTTCAACAATTTAATTTCATTCTTTCTATCATCCAATGCATTCATTTGTACAAGAACATAAAGGAATATTGCGATTAATATCACTACAGCCATAAAAATGTATCTTCCTTTTCTTTCTTCCTTATAGACATCAACCATATCTGTCACTGAATTATATTGATCATAAGTAATGAAATTATTAGAAATCTGAGATATTTCTTTTTCAACACTTTTTAAGTTCTTAATACGGTCTACTTCTACAACATAATTCTTACTTTGATAAGGAGTAATAGCTGCATTGTATTCTTTGGCATCTAGTAAACTATCAGGAGTCTGGTTATTGTATTGATTCATAAGTACAACATATCCAGCACTAAGAAATTCATTATAATAATCATCTGTTGAAATAATATGATTGATTTCTATTTCAAGATTTACTTTCTTAGTAAGAACCTGTGATAAAGTACCCAATGTTTTAGAATCATCAATTTCACATTGATAAGTATATTGCTGTACTGGAACATATACATCTATAGATATTTTAAAGTTCTTTTCTTTTTTATCTATACCTAGCTTTCTTGCCAATGATTGACTGATTGCATTTCCTTTAAGTTCTTTTCCATCTACTTTAATATTCTGGAAAGAGTAATAGGGAACGACCATTGGACTCCCTTCCTGAAAATAATCAAACTGTGTTTTACTTCCTTGATAATAAGCAGTACCTTTACTCACATCTTCCATTTGATTGATTGTATCAAATACATCAAATGGATAAACACTCTTTACATGTTTGATTGATTTAATACGATTCAATTCCTCAGTACTTATATCAAGATTTACCTCTGCATCACCGATATAATAACTATCTACGCCATTCGCAATATAAGAATCATTCATCTTACCTGTATATAATTCTGCTTTATTTGCTTGTTTTATACCACTTGATAACTTATTTTCCTGTAATAGACTATCACTTACGTTAGTAGAAATAGAAATCGTCATAATAAAACCTAGTAGTAATACAAGAATAAACTGAAACCATTGTCTTTTATTCTTATAGAAGAAGTACTTATGATAGCTACTGATGTTCGATTTTTTGAGTTGAATAGTTTGATTTATTTCATCTATTTTTTGATCACATACAAGTGTTCTATTTTCTATTCTATAAGTAATATCTAGATGATTTATTAGATATTCATCGTGAGTTGTAATGATAATATATTTGTTTTCTGATTTTAGTTTTTCGAGTAATTGAAGTACGATTTCTTTATTTTCTTGATCTAAAGAAGCAGTCGGTTCATCAATAATAATGATGGATGCATCTTTATACATGGATAACGCTATTAAGAATCTTTTTTTCTGCCCAATAGATAAAGAAGAAGGATAGCAGGATGGATCTATAAGATCCAATCCTACTAGATGAAGCATATTGTTCATTTTGGTTTGATCATATTGGCTTTCTTGTAGGTGATTAATAAATTCAAAATGTTCATATACTTTCATGTTATCAAAGAATGTCCCAAATTGATCAATATAAGACACCTTGTTTAATAGATAATCTTCTTTGTTAGAATTATTGATAACTACATTATCTACATAAAGAAGATTATCTTTGTACTGGTATAATAATGATTTTAGGAATGTTGTTTTACCACATCCACTTTTACCAATAATACCAGTGATTCGACCAGGACATGTTTTAAAATGAGCATCATTGAATATGACTTGATTACCAAAATTTATATTTAAATGTTTCATCTCAATCATAGTAAAGCACCTCCTATTTCAATCATACAACCTTTAAAAAAATAAATAATATCTTGAGGACGTTTGACCGATTTATGAGGATAATAAACAAAAATACCTGTCATGAAACAGGTATAAGAGTAGAGATATAGAGTGATGCACCAGCATGCTGTACTTGTAAGCTTCCATGATATTTATGCAGTATTAATACAAGAGTATCATATTTCATTTGATTGATTCTTTCTTTTGCATCATTCATATACAATGTGATTTCAAAGGCACATTGGTCTTCCGTTATTTTTACTTCTAATTCATTATTTTCCATGCAATCTATTGCGATATCAAACAGATAATTTATAAGGATATTCAAATGTTCATCCTCTATAAATGATATATCCTGAATAGATACAATAATAGCTGGTTTAATGTTGTTGAGTTTGAGCTGTTCTAATTTCATATTAATAAATGAATCAAATAGCTTATTACCAGATATGATCAGCATGTTATGATCATTGAGAGAATCTATTCTTTTGTCTATCATCTCATTCACATTTGCAAATTCTTTTCTTTTTACATATTCCTTCATTTGAAGGTAATCGTATTTTAAATCATGTCTTAGCTTATAGAGTTCATCGTTTTTCTTTTCTATAAAGGCATAGTTTTGTTGATCATTCTTAAAATGATCAATAGCCTGGTTAAGAAGCTGTTGTTCATGATTAAGTTTGGTATATCTAAGGAATAAGTAATAGGAAATAATGATAGTAATCAAAAGGGTCATAAGAATAATGAGATTACAGTTTATGCCTAATATATTAAGAAAGTCATTATAGAGAATATGATAAATACATAGAGTACTTAAGGATATAGCCATAAGTAATCCCCAATAAAGATTCTTATTATCGATAGGGTAAAGCTTTTGAATAATAGCGAATGTAGAGATAATAAGAATATAGATGATTAATGAAACAATAGGGGATATTGGTATTAGAACAATTAAATTCTTTATAACAGTTAGGAATGAAAGATAGAAGACAATTTCTGATAACAGACTATCTGAATAATAATAGAATAAGAAGCATAAAGATTCTATTAATAAGAGATCCTGTAATAGTGGATGACTCGTAAATACACTAAGAAGACAATTGATTAATAAAGAGGCAATAATAATAGCTGTTTTATTTGTTCTAAGGAGATATGTCAGTAATGCTTCTATACAACAAAAATATAAGAAACTCATCATTGTATGTACCTCCTATAGGCATGGTATTTTTCAATAATATCTTTTGATTTTCTAGAGACATTAAATGTTTGGCTGTTCATAAGAGTCACATTTTGATTATTGATTTTAGTAACATATTTAAAATTAATAATGGTGTATGAGTTTATTTTATAGAATGCTACATTGGAACATAACTCTTCAGAACATTTCTTTAATGTTGTGTATTGAACATATTCATTATCTTCTGTGTAAAAGGTACATGTATTTCTATGAGATTGAACATAGATGATATCCTTGAGATTAATGTATTGATTGTTTTTCTTATCAACGAGATATTGTTTATGGTTTTCAGCCTGGTCTTTATCTATCTTGATAAATAGTCTTTCTAAATCATCTTCATAAGATGTTTTTCTTATAAAGAAGTAAAGCGCAATATCAAAACAATCATAAACAAGTGTTTCGTTACTAGACATGAATATGATGCGTGTATTCTTATTATCTATACTTTTCGCAATAGTGATACCATTATCCTGCATTAATAGAATATCTATAAACAAATAATCATAATCTTTTAATTGAAGTGATTTGAAATCATTACTAAATACATCAATACTACTTTCACTAAAGCATGTATTTTCTTCTATCTTATTCTTTATGACTTGGCTGAATTGAGTATCATCATCTATTATTCCTATTTTCATCTTATGTAGCTCCCAACTGAATATGTACATTATTAATTGATGTTTCTATTGTATCACGATATTGGGGTTATAAGAAAAAACTACAATACTAAATTATGTATTGTAGTTCCACAATTAGCTAAATCATTATCATTTGGGATTAATATTTTTTATATTTTGATAAACTATCTGGTTCTTTTTCTTGTCTAAATATAACAGCACAAGCACTATTAACAGATGAAATAGCAACAAATGACAACAAAACAGCAACTGTCTTTAAAGAATATTGTTTAAATTTTTCCATGTCAAACCATTCATCGTCATTAATTGGTCTTATGGTAATAATTTGTTAGTTATTTATTTTTACTTATATATTTTTAAATCCCTGTATTGGAAATATTATTCTTATTAATAGACCTATAGAATATATACCTAAATATTATTTTATATCTCATACAATAATCGCTGTTATATGCATTGTTGTTGGAAGAATATTTGAAAAAAATATAATTAACAATCTAGTGATTATTATGGCGTAGATGACAAATCATTCCGATTGGGGTGATCAACTATATTATATATACTCCTTTTCTAGTAAAATTAAGGTATAGATAAGCATCGAATCTACAAAGTAATATTTATTAGTTGGGAGAGCACATTGATGCTCTCCTTTTGAAAAGTAACAAAAAACCCATGAGAACTGATCTCATAGGTTCTTATATGAACGAACATTATGTTCGAATTATTCATGGTGGAGGCGGGGGGAATCGAACCCCCGTCCAAAAGCCGTTCCATATCAGGTGTCTACAGTTTATCTTATTGAATCAATTTAAGTATGTTACGATCAATAAGCAATCTTTCGCATACCGATTTCTGATTGATTTTCATGAATATAGTCAGAACATCCTATATCCCTTATCTTACAGGTTATGTTACAGACTCTAAAGGTGTAAGCGCAGATAGGTCTGCATTCGCAAGTCTATGTCGACTATTAAGCGAAAGCGTAATTTGTTCTGTTTCCAGATATTTGTTTGTGCATGTAACGTTTGCCAACGACTGCTGCCTGATTCAAACTGACCCCTGTCGAATCCAA
>OCPZ01001768.1_pt1 | contig 9392 bp, 8 predicted proteins | sample 1538881 | NCBI WGS metagenome assembly OCPZ01 (sample SAMN04571733, study PRJEB22368) | human gut metagenome | biome: human gut; material: stool | host: Homo sapiens | place: Luxembourg | collected 2013-01-11 | reverse complement strand
CGGACACGGCGAATCGCGCCCGGCCAAACGCATCGAGACTGCCAGTATCCTGGGATGCATCTCGCTGGAAACAGCCCAGAACGAGATGCACGGCGGACAAGCCATCCCTGCATTCGATTTCTACCTTGCCCCCTACGTGCGCAACAGCTTCATCGAGGAAGTCAAGAACCTGGAAGAACTGAATGGAAAAGACTATTCCCATCTCTATCAGAAGGAACTGGCCGACTATCTGCTACAGCCGTTGGACGGACTGACGGGCGAGGACCGCATCGTACAGCATGCCGTCAACAAGACCGTATCGCGTGTGCACCAGTCCATGGAGGCGTTTATCCATAACATGAACACCATCCACTCACGCGGCGGCAACCAAGTGGTGTTCAGCTCCATCAACTACGGCACAGACACCTCTGCCGAGGGGCGCTGCATCATCCGCGAGCTGCTGAAAAGCACCTATCAAGGGGTAGGAAACGGAGAAACCGCCATCTTCCCCATCCAGATATGGAAAAAGAAACGGGGTGTGAGCTACCTGCCTGAAGACCGCAACTACGACCTCTACCAACTGGCCTGCAAGGTGACGGCACGGCGTTTCTTCCCGAACTTCCTGAACCTGGACGCCACCTTCAACCAAAGCGAGGACTGGAAAGCCGATGACCCGAAACGCTACCAGCATGAAGTTGCTACCATGGGATGCCGTACCCGTGTATTCGAAAACCGTTTCGGACCGAAGACCTCCATCGGACGCGGCAACATCTCTTTCTCTACCATCAACATCGTCCGTCTGGGCATTGAGTGCATGAACATCGAAGACAAGGAACAGCGCATCGCCCGGTTCTTTGCCAAGCTGGATAGTATGCTCGAAGTGACCGCACGCCAGCTGCACGAGCGCATGGAGTTTCAAAAGACCGCCTTCGCCAAGCAGTTCCCGCTACTGATGTCTGCCTTGTGGATAGGCAGCGAGAAGCTGAAACCGAACGATACGATTGCTTCCGTCATCAACCAGGGAACACTGGGAATCGGTTTCATCGGATTGGCAGAATGTCTCGTGGCATTGCTCGGAAAACATCACGGCGAATCTGGCGAAGCCCAGGAGCTGGGACTGAAAATCGTGACCTATATGCGCGACCGTGCCAACCAGTTCTCGGAGCAATACCAGCACAACTACAGCGTGCTTGCCACTCCTGCCGAAGGGCTGTCGGGCAAGTTCACCCGCATCGACCGTAAGAAGTTCGGCACGCTGCCGGGCATTACGGACCGTGACTACTACACCAACTCCAACCACGTGCCCGTATACTACAAATGCAGCGCCCGCCACAAAGCGGAAGTGGAGGCTCCTTATCATGAGCTGACCCGCGGCGGACACATCTTCTATGTGGAGATAGACGGTGACGCCACCCACAATCCGGAAGTCATTATGCGTGTAGTGGACATGATGGACCAATACAACATCGGCTACGGTTCGGTAAACCACAACCGTAACCGCTGTCTGGAGTGCGGCCACGAAAACTCCACCCCAAACCTGGAAGAATGCCCGAAGTGCGGCAGCAAGCATATCGACAAGCTGCAACGCATCACCGGCTACCTGGTGGGGACAACCGACCGCTGGAACAATGCCAAGCTGGCAGAGTTGAACGACAGGGTCGTTCATAATTAAAAATTGAAAATTAAAAATTAAAGGGCTGCGCAGTGCAAAGCGGAGCTTCATTTTTAATGGTTGACGTTTAATTTTTAATGATTAATGTTCAGCTTCCTACCTGCGATGTTTAATTTCTAATTTTTAATTCCCTACTCATGCTTTCTATTCTCGACATTTTAGAAGATACCACAGTAGACGGTCCGGGCTTCCGGACCGCCATTTATGCTGCCGGATGCCCCAACGGTTGTCCCGGTTGCCACAATCCGGAGTCGTGGGACATCAACCGCGGGCACTGGATGAGTACGGAAGAGATTCTGGAAAAAGTCCTTGCCGACAACTTTGCAGACGTCACCTTCAGTGGTGGAGACCCGATGTTCCAGCCGGAAGGATTCACCCAACTGGCACATGCCATCAAGGAGCGGAGCCGGAAAAACATCTGGTGCTATACGGGCTATACTTTCGAAAAGCTACTGCGCAACCCGCGCCAAGCCCAACTGCTGAAGTACATCGACGTACTGGTGGACGGCAAATTCAAGAAAGAACTGAGGGATGAGGAACTCTATTTCCGGGGAAGCCGCAACCAGCGTCTGATTGACGTACAAACATCCCTGCAAAAAGGCGAAACCGTCATTTACCACTATAATCCGAAAAAGGGCATTTAAAAAAGAAGAAAAGTTTTCAAAAATATATAAGCACTTTTATAATGTTATAATATCAGACGCGAATTACACGGAATAACACGGATTCAATAAACAAAATCCGTGAAATCCGCGTAATCCGCGCCTAAAAGAAAGTGTTAAGAGTTTTTTGACACCCTCCACCTATATCACCATTCTATAAATTTCCCTCTTTCCCTGCGCTTCTGCAGCTCCTCCTGAAGAAAGCGCTGCCTATCCTTGGCAATATACCGGCGGGCAAAGATATTGGGCACCGCCACTCCCAGCGCTATGCAGAGAATAATCAGTGAAGCCGTGATGCCGTTGGAAACAACCGCCGTCACCTCGCCTACCACACCGTGCATATTGATAAGCCCGAAAAGTGCACGATACATCAGCACTCCCGGAATCATCGGGATGACAGAAGGAATCGTCAGTACGTGATTGGGAACATGGAACCAATGCACTGCCTTCACGGCTATCAGGCTGACAACCATGCTGCCCATGAACGAACCTATCACCGGTCCGTAACCCAACTCGAAATTGACAAAGTTACGCGTACAAACGGCAATGATACCGCCCACCGCAACATGGAAAATCCCATGGCAGCTATCGCCGCCGCAATGGCATACACCAGATAACTGTCATGAGGCACCATACTCAATTCGCTGAACTTCTTGTCAATCACGACATCCTCCACCGTCAGCAGGCGCATGGCTATTACAATGCCGAAGGCCATTGCACAGACCATCAGCACCGTATTCACAGCCCGCACAATGCCCACCTGGATATAATTGTCAATCATCCACAAAGTTTATCAGCGGCACCCCCGGAACGATGAACAGTGCACACGCCAACAACGGATGATAGGGAGTTTCCGAGAGCCCGGCAAACGAAGACACATAGGCCAGACAGGTAGAAATCAATGCGGCAATGGCAATACTCATATAGTGATTGATGCCGAACTCCATGCAACGGGCACGGACGCGGAAGCCGGCAAAAGCGCAGATAGAGGTAAACAGAAACGCCATCCAGTCACCACCGAACAGTTTGCAGAAACCTCCGCAGGCAAAGCCGGCACCGATGGCAACAACGTATGGCACATAGTTCCGCTTCTTGTTTTTGATTCTTTCCAGTTCCTCCTCATACTGGTCGAGGGAATAGTCATTCTCAATAGCCCGCCAGGACAGTTTGCTGATTTCGGAAATGGCAGTCATGTTGATGCCATGCTTTTCGCATTTCTGGAATTTGGAGAACGAATGCAGGCCGTCGCTCACATTCACCACCAGCATGGTATAACTTACGTCGATGTGGAGCTTTTCTTCCGGCAGCCCCAGATAGGCGGCAACACGGTTCAGGTTACGAACAACACGGTTTGTATCAGCCGCACTCTCCACCAGCAGCTGTCCGGTACGAAGCAATAAATCGAGTTTCCTGCGCAGCAGGGCAATCTCTTGTTCAGTCAAAGTCTTATCCATGAATCTTTTTACCTATTTTTTTGGAGGCACAAAGATAGACAAAATGTAGAAAACGATTTCATTCTTTCGGCAGAAAACTCTACCTTTGCGGCCGTTTTTTTAATGGACACAAATGGAAATATTCTGGAATACTATCGCACAATACAACGAGGCCACCTGGTGGGCACAGTTCCTCATCACCGCAGCAGGTATCCTGCTCACCACGCAGCTCTACCGGAAACCGACCTTATGGGCAAAGCGCTCCATGAAAATCTACATGGTATTTCTGAACGGGTGGATATCCATCGTGTACTACATGATGTATTGCGGAGCGCGCGGACACCACCATATACTCGCCATCTTCTGGGGAGTGATTGCAGTGTTGTGGCTATGGGATTTGTTTACCGGCTACACTCCGTTCGAGCGCAACCCGAAATACAAGGTACTGGTGGGGGTACTCTATGCAATGCCTTTCCTCTACCCGCTCCTTTCGTGGGCACGCGGAATGGAATTTCCCATGATGACCACCACCGTGATGCCCTGCTCGGTAGCAGTTTTCACCATCGGGCTGCTGCTGGCTTTCTCGCGCAGGGTCAACCTGCTCGTCATTCTGTTCCTTTGCCACTGGGCGCTCATCGCCTTTTCCAAAGTCTACATCTACAAGATTCCCGAAGACCTGCTACTGGCAAGCGCCACTGTGCCTGCCATCTATCTGTTCTTCAAGAACTACTTTGAACAGAACTTGCACAAGGAAACCAAGCTGGGCGCACGGCTCATGAACTGGTTCCTTATCCTCATCTGTATAGTGGTCGGGGTACTGCTCAGCATGACGCTGCTCCATGGGATGAGAGGATAAAGAAATAGCGCGCTTCCGCGCGCCAAAATTATTTCTTCTTTCCCTGATTGGCCACAGCCTCCATCAATTTCTTTATCTCCTCGGGATCACCCAAGAAATAGTCTTTCGTCAAGTTCAGCTCATCGTCAAACTCAAAGACGTAGGGCACCGCCGTAGGCAGGTTCAGATGCACAATTTCATCGTCCGAAATATGCTTCAGATGCTTGATAATACCCCGCAGGCTATTGCCATGAGCCACTACCAGCAATTCGTCGGCCGTCTTCAGATTCGGGAAGATGACACATTTCCAGTAAGGCATGATACGCTCAATCGTATCTTTCAACGACTCCGTACGGGGCAGTTCGGCATCGGGCACTTCTTGATAACGGTCCTCAAAACGCGGATTACGCGGGTCATCCTCGGCCAATGCATGCGGAGCCACATCAAAGCTCCGGCGCCATACCAACACCTGCTCGTCACCGTACTTGGCAGCCGTCTCTGCCTTGTTCAGCCCTTGCAACTGGCCGTAGTGTTTCTCATTCAACCTCCACGATTTCTCCACCGGAATCCAGTCCTGGTCGAGGCGGTCCAGCACACAATCCAGTGTCTTCACGGCACGCTTCAGATAGGAAGTATACGCCTTCTTGAAGCGGAATCCCTTTTCTGCCAGCAGCTCACCCGCCCTTACAGCTTCAGCAACGCCTTTCTCTGTCAAATCAACATCCGTCCACCCCGTGAAGCGGTTTTCCTTATTCCATGCACTCTCGCCGTGGCGAAGCAAAACAATCTTTTTCATATAGTCTCCTTTCAGTTTTACCTATAGAACACCCGGCTACCTCCTCTTGTTCATGCAATAGCGGACCACATATACCAAAAGTATCAGAAACGCCACCCACACCATGCTGATGACCGGCAGGTAGCGGTTATACAAATATTCCCCTTCCTTCGGGACACGGTTGAAAGTACAGATTATGCAATTACAGCACGCATCGAGTGCATCATGCGAGAATACCGAAAAAACAATGATAGCCACCCCCGCAAGAAGCATCATCAAAGTCCCCCACACCAGCCACTTACCAGCCACGGAAGGATGGAATTGCGAATGAGTGGAATGTACGAATCTAACCATAAACACTTGTCTATTATTACCGGTACAAATGTCCTTCATTTTTAACAATCCGGCAATACCTACTTTTCATCAAAAAGAGAGTCTGCCATCCCAATTAGTAGGTAGCCGCGACCTCTATAAACCACGCCACAAGCTAACCCGAAATGGGGAGCGGCACAACACTAAAAGCCCTACATGTAGGTATTTCACGTTCTCCGGCAAAGCCTTTACTTTGCAGCAAACAATTTAATCACTTTATTTACAATGAAAAAGACTGGTGTTTTTTATGGTTCCAGTACCGGAACCTGCGAAGAGTTGGCTAACCAGATAGCCGAAAAGTTGGGAGTTTCCTCCACCGACGTACATAGTGTTGACAAGATGACCGCCGATAAAATCAAGGAATATGAAGTGCTGGTTCTAGGTACCTCCACTTGGGGAGACGGCGAACTGCAGGACGACTGGTATGACGGCGTAAAGGTACTGAAGAGCGCCGACCTTTCCATGAAGTTCGTAGCCTTATTCGGTTGCGGCGACTCCGACTCCTACTGCGACACATTCTGCGACGGCATCGGAGTACTCTACGAGGACCTGAAGGATAGCGGGTGTACCTTCTTGGGCAACAAAGTCAGCACGGACGGGTATTCCTTCTCCTCTTCCATCGCCGTGGTAGACGGTGCATTCGTAGGACTTCCCCTCGACGAAGTGAACGAAAGTAACAAAACCGCCGAACGCATTGACGCCTGGACAGCCGAAATAAAAAGCAAGCTCTAGAAAAGAAACAGACCATCCGTTTACTTTAAACGGATGGTCTGCCTGCATCATGCAGATGATATCTTTTATCTGAACAGATAATGTGTTCCGCCATATCCGCAGGCACATTATCTTTTTTTTATGCTCTTATACGAACCAGCGAACGTAGCAGAAGTCCTGACGGTGAGGCAGGTCTGCATTCTTCGGGAACATACGGTAAGAAACCTTGAAGCTACCCGCATTTTCCATCTTGTGCTTAGCTTGGAAAGTATAAAGGTTACCTTCTTTCTTCACTACATTGAACGGTTCTACGGAGTAAACATGCTGTTTGCCATCCTGAGCCGTATAAGTAGTCACCAGTTCCAGACCGATAGCATCGTTCAAGCCCTTCTCGTCGATAACGTAAGTAATGGTGTATTCCTTACCGCTCTCGATGGAGCCTTTCACCAGGTCTTCGGTCTTTTCGCAAGACACCACTTCAATGCTGTCCCACTTCTCGGCAACTTCTTCCTTCCAAGCAGCTATTTCCTTAGCCTTGGCACAACCGTCGGCAGCCAGCATCTTGAAACGTTTGGCCTCCTTGATGTAGAACTTGTCGTAATAGTCATCCAGCTGACGCTTCATTGTATAGTGGGGAGCAATCTGTGCGATGGAGTTCTTGATAGTCTTCACCCAACCTTCAGAATATCCCTTCTTGTTGCGTGCATAGAACAACGGCAGAATTTCTTGCTCAAGAATGCTGTAGATAGTAGCGGCATCGAGCTGGTCCTGATGTTCCTGGTTCTGGTAAGTACGCTTTTCGGTCAATGCCCAACCAGCACCTTCACGATAGCCTTCCAACCACCAGCCGTCGAGTACGGAGAAGTTTACAACACCGTTCATCAACGCCTTTTCGCCGGAAGTACCGGATGCTTCGAGCGGACGTGTCGGAGTGTTCAGCCAGATATCCACACCTGAAACGAGGCGACGTGCCAACTGCATGTCATAATTTTCCAGGAAGATAATCTTGCCCAGGAACTCCGGACGACGGGAAATCTCGATGATTCTCTTAATCAAGCCCTGGCCGGCACCATCGTGCGGGTGAGCCTTACCGGTAAAGAGGAACTGTACCGGATAGTCGGGGTTGTTCACAATCTTGGCCAGACGGTCGAGGTCGGTGAACAGCAAGTGTGCACGCTTGTAGGTAGCGAAACGGCGTCCGAAACCTATCAGCAGAGCGTTCGGATTGATTTTGTCCAGCAGGGAAACGATGCGTGAAGGGTCACCCTGGTTCTTCAACCAAGTTTCACGGTATTGCTTGCGAACATAGTCAATCAGTTTGTTCTTCATCACCATGCGCGTCTTCCAGATTTCTTCGTCGGACACGTTATAGATAGCCTCCCAAATCTTGGGGTTGGACTGGTCGTAGAGGAAGTTCTCATCAAAATGCGCAGCATAGAGATGTTTCCACTCCGTAGCGCTCCAAGTGGGGAAGTGTACACCGTTGGTAACGTAGCCCACATGGCTTTCTTCGGGGAAGTAACCCTTCCAGATGGAAGCGAACATCTCCTGGGAAACCTTTCCGTGCAGCCAGCTCACACCGTTCACCTCCTGAGAAGTGTTGCAAGCGAATACAGACATACAGAAACGTTCACCCTTGTCGCCCGGATTGTTACGTCCGAGGTCCATAAGGTCGTCCCAGCTGATACCCATTCTTGAAGGATAGCCGCCCATGTACTTGCCGAAAAGGCCTTCGTCGAAGTAGTCGTGACCGGCAGGAACCGGAGTATGTACAGTATAGAGAGAAGAAGCACGTACCAGCTCGATAGCCTGGTCGTAAGTCAGACCTTCGGCCACGTAGTCACAGATGCGCTGTACGTTGATTAAAGCAGCATGTCCTTCGTTGCAGTGATAGATATCTTTCTTGATGCCCAGCTTCTTCAGCGTCAGAATACCACCGATACCGAGCAGGATTTCCTGCTTCAAGCGGTTTTCCCAGTCACCGCCATACAGCTGGTGAGTGATGGAACGGTCGAACTCGCTGTTCATTTCATTGTCAGTATCAAGCAGATAGAGAGAGATACGTCCAACGTTCACTCTCCACACATAAGCATGCACGTAGTAGTCCAGATAAGGAACATCCACTACCATCTGCTCGCCCTTCTCATCCAATACACGGTCGATGGGCAACTGGCCAAAGTTCTGTGCCTCGTAATTGGCAATCTGCTGGCCGTCCATAGACAATGTTTGTGTAAAGTAACCGTAGCGGTACAGGAAACCGATTGCACACAAGTCGGCGTTGCTATCGGAAGCTTCTTTCAGGTAGTCACCGGCAAGTACACCCAGACCGCCGGAATATATCTTAAGTACATGGCTCAAACCATACTCCATACTGAAATAAGCCACGGACGGGCGCTTGCTGTCAGGCTTCACATCCATGTATGTGCGGAACTTGGAGTATACGTCATCCATTCTGCGCAGAATAACTTTGTCATTTGCGAGTGCCTCGAGTTTAGCATAACTCATACGTTCCAGCAGAAGTACGGGGTTCTGTCCCACTTCTTTCCAGAGAGCAGGGTCAAGGTCTCTGAACAGTTCGGTGGCTTCATAATTCCATGCCCACCAGATGTTATGTGCCAGTTCAGACAGTTTCTCCAGTTCGGCGGGAATGTGCGATTTCACATTCACATCTTTCCAGTTAGGAGTGTTTACATTACTAACTTTAATCTTCATTGTATGATAACTAATTGATTAATAATTCTTTTATTTTAGTTGACGCTTCATGGCATTGCGCAGTGCAATGTCGTAAGCCTCGTAATAATATTGTATAAAGTGCTTCCACAAAGCCTGCTCTGCCACCTGGCCTGCACGTTTGCGTATTTCCTTAATTTCAGCTTCCGTCTTGGTAGAGAACAAGGCTACGGTATCCTTGATGCCGTCTGCCACTTCGGAATAGTTATAGTCCGAACGGTGC
>OCPZ01001749.1_pt1 | contig 9467 bp, 8 predicted proteins | sample 1538881 | NCBI WGS metagenome assembly OCPZ01 (sample SAMN04571733, study PRJEB22368) | human gut metagenome | biome: human gut; material: stool | host: Homo sapiens | place: Luxembourg | collected 2013-01-11 | reverse complement strand
GGATGGAAGAATCTTTGGTTGTGCAGCAAATTTAGAATCTAGTGGGTGCATTGGCGATGTTGAAAATGGATTGTCTATGGATCGCATCAAAAGGTTGAGGAAATTAGAGGAAGAAGGTACAATGTGTTCAAAATGTAATCTCTATAGGGAGTGTCAAAGCAAAAACTGTATTATGAATAGTTTGGCATATAGTGGATCAATATGTGGACATAATCCTGATATGTGCTATTTTGAACAGAAAAAGAAAAGTCTTTGGGAGGCGTATGCTAAAGAGTTGTAATTTTAAAAAATAAAACTTGAAATATTGGTAAAAATACGTTATTTTTATTATAAATACTAACATCTAAAGTGATATGCGGTGAGTGTTTTATTCTATTGGTGTGGTGGTGGAAATGAATATAATCAGGAGAAAGAGAAAGGAACTGGGGATTTCTCAGAAGGAGTTAAGTGAAAAACTAGGTACAAGTCAACAGACAATCAGCAGAATCGAAAAGGCAGATATTGAAAATATTCCCTGTAGTTTACTGGTGAAACTGGCAAGCATATTTAACACTCCCATAGATATTTTAGTACATGGAGATAATAGTGATTTGTGTAAGAGTCAAATTGAAGAATTATGGGATGTTTTTCAGAAGTTAGACGAGATAAACAAAGCTACTTTATTATTGATGGGAAGAAGACTAAATGAAGCACAGATGGAAAATATGCTGAAGAAGCAGATAGGTGATATAAGTGATAAAAATAGCGATATGTGATGATGAAAAATATTTTGTAGATACAGTTGAAAAAATGCTGAAAATTTATGCGGAGAAGAACGGTAAGGATTTTGTAATAAAAAAATATACAAAGCCATTGCAGTTAATGGAATCTTTAAAAGAAGAATTCCAAATTTTCTTTTTGGATATAGAGATGCCTGCGATGGATGGTATGGAACTGGTAGATATCATCCGCAGACATGATGAAAAATCAATTATCCTTTTTGTGTCATCCCACAATGAATTTTTGGGGGTAGGATATAAATATGATGTGCAGAATTTTATCACAAAACCGATTACACAGGTACAGATCAATTGTGAAATGAACAGAGCGTTAAGAAAACTGGATTCATACGAACAAAAATACATAGCAGTAAAAAATGAGAAAGGATACTTTAAATTATTTCTTTCGGATATAGAATACATTGAAACGGTAAAACGAAAAGTGTTATTTCATTTAAGAAACGGGAATCAGGAAGATGGATATTTTAAAATGAGAGATTTGGAAGAACGTTTGGAAAAATACTATTTTGTACGCTGTCATAATGGTATCATTGTAAATGTTGACTGTATTGAATCATTACATGATTTTACCGTCACGCTTTATTCCGGAGATAAGATTTATATTACACGATCCAGAAAACAAAACCTAATGAAAAAAATGGCAGAACGGGGAGGAAGTGTGTAGTGTGTATGGACAGAGTATTATAAAGAATATTTTTTCAATAATTAATATTTTGTTGATTACATATTTGTTAATTGATAGAAAAAACAGTCAAAGTTACAGAAAGAAAAATTGGTATTCCTATGTTTTGTGTATTGGAAGTATATTTTTGGTGCGAGTAATGGAAAATGGAGTATCCATACATATTGCTTATAATTATATTACCATAGTGATAATTGCTATGTTTATAGGACATTTTTTATTTCAGCGTAATATGAAGTATTGTATTTTGATAGGTTGCATTTACTTATCCATTTCGTTATTAGGGCAATTATTAAGCTGCATTTTTCTGTATCCATATAGTGGAGATAGGATATTAGCTGAATTGCCAGGAATCTACCAAGTGGGTATGATGGTAATTGCGGAAGGTGTTATTATTGCCGGAAGTTTGGCATTAAAAAGAATTATAGAAAGAATTCCACCGTTCCTATCAAGCATTAATGTGATTACAATTCTTATCCCGCTATTTCTTAACATTATAGTTATGGCGGTATGTACCGATAACCTATATAACGATAAAGAGGTAATTATCGGTAATGTATGGTCGGTTATTACGATATTAATACTACCTATCGTTATGCTTTTAGGAACTGTCTGTAATATAGTAATTTTGGAGAACTACTTAAATGTAAAAAAAATCGAGAATGAAAAGAAACTTCAAATAAGCGAGATGAGTCTACAGTATGATTATTATATGAGGCAATCGAAAGATATGGAAAATATCCGTAGACTTTCTCATGATATAAAAAACCATTTGGAAGGCTTGAAAGAAAATGTAGAGCCAGATCAAAAAATAGAGTACATTAATGGTATTGAGCGTAAGCTAAATAAGTATCAAAGCTACTATAAATCAGGGAATACATTTATTGATAATCTACTTCATACGAAACGATTAGAGGCCATCGAAAAGGGAATTGAATTTAAGGCGTTTGTCGATTTTACAGAGTTTAAGCAGGTAAGGAACGAGGATTTATGCGTCATAATTTCTAATACAATAGATAATGCATTAAGAGAATGCCGGTTAATGAAAGAAGAAAATCCTACGGTAGAGTGTTTGGTACAACTAAAGGCTAAAAAAGTAAAAGGTTTCTTGTCAATTTTATGCGAAAATAGCCTAAGAGAATCACAAGTATGTTATTTGCGATACAATACAACAATGGAAACATCAAAAGAAGATAAGAAAAATCACGGTTTTGGTGTTAAAAATATTAAAAGTGTCGTGAAGGATTATGGGGGAGAAGTATCATTTAATGTTTTAGATGATATGTTTTCTGTTTCTGTGATTATTCCGATAGAAATATAGTGGAAAAGATGGTGCTTATGGAAAATAAGTGCCATTTTTTTAGTCCAGATAAGGCATAAAAAATACAAACTAAACAAATTTTATGTTTTTTCTTGAAGTAGGATATAAAATAAAGAAAAAAAGAAGAGGAGGCATGAGTATGCGAAAAAAAATGAAACTATTTATTGCCATGGTATCAGTGGGGGTCTTATTGGGAACTATACCAGTTATGGCAGCGGAACAGCCGGAACTTCCAACGAAAGTGCAGGATATTGCAAATGGTTCTGATGACCTCTATGGAGAAGGGGTTCCGATTGAGCATGGCGCAAATCCAGATGAAAGATTTTCGTCCGGTGGAGTAGATCACACACATCAGTATATAGTCGCAAATGCACTTAAAATTCTGAGTAATGATCAGGGCAATAGTGCATTTAATGGCGAATTGAATTCATCTATTCTTATGGAAGCAACTGACTGGCCGGATAAACTCGGAAATGAAACGGATGCAGGAACTTTTGCCGGACACTTTTATGATCCTGATTCTGGAAAAAACTGGTTGGGGCAAACATCCCCGACAGCTAGGACAAGAGCAGAGTCATATTTTCAGGAAGCAGTAAATGCGTATCGTGCAGGGGACGTACAATTGGCTATGTCAAATTTAGGAAAAGGCACACATTATGTGTCAGACTTAAATGAACCACACCATGCATCGAACCTAACAGCAGTAAACAGCAATCATTCTGCTTTTGAAAAATATGTAGATAAAAACCGTAAATCTTACACAATAGCAGGGAATTCGTTTAATTCTTCCGTATATACAACTGCATTAAATACATCAACGGGAGACTTGATGTATTCAGCAGCAAAGCATGCGAAAGGGCTTGCGGCGAATGCTCAAAATGAAAGTACCTATGATAGTGCAGGCAGGCGATCTGTTCAGCATGCCATACAGACGGTAACCCAATATATGTATAAATTTGGTAAAGAGGTAGGAATCTATTAATAAGATTTTTCAGGTCTTGGTATTAAGAATATCAAGACCTGTTTTTATGCCATTTAGACACTAAAATACGCAAAATAATCAAAATATATGGCGAAATAGGAGAATTTGATTAAAATTGTTTTTAGTATATTTAAGAAAGGAGTAGACAGATATGTATAATTTCACATTATATATGACAACAGATTGTAATTTTAAATGCCAGTATTGTTATGAAGACTACCATAACCATTATCAGTTGAATGAAAAAACACTTGTGGACTCTTTGGAGTTTATGATGAATTATGGGGATAGAGGGAAAGTCTTGATTGATTTTTTGGGCGGTGAGCCTTTGCTGAAGAAAGAGTTAATTTACCAGGCAGTAGCCTATATCAAAGATAATTATCCGGAAAGGGAAGTAAAGTATTATATTACTACCAATTGTTCCCTGATGGATGATCGGTTCATTGCATTTATGAAAGAAAATCGTTTTACAGTACGCCTTAGTTTTGATGGGAATAAGGAAACCCATGATTTGAACAGAGTTGCGAAAGATGAAGTTTCTTGCTATGACAAAATTTTTGAGAATATCATGAAGGTAAAGGATAGTGGATTGAATTTTTCTGTAAGAATGACGGTCACAGAAAATACCATTCCGTATATGTTCGAAAACATCTGTTACCTGCATGAGCATGGCTTGGATAACATCTGTATGATTATGGATGTATATTTAAAAATATCTGATGAACTGAAGGCAGAATTTGAAAAACAGGTGGGACAAATTTTGCAATACTATTTGGCTGAGGCAGCAGCGGGCAGAGTTTTTACTATAGATCAATTTGATGGAAAAATGTTTAATATGTTGTGTAACTTTGGAAACTGCTTTGGCATGTGCGATGCTGGAATTGGAAATTTCAAGATCTTTCCGAACGGTCAGATATACCCATGCGGATTTCTTACAAGTAATGAAAAATATTGTATAGGCAATATCAAGGAAGGTGTTGATATAAGAAAGGCAAAATTAATAGCAATGTCGAACTTTGATAAAACCGATCCGAAGTGCAAGGGATGCACAATCCGAGATTTTTGTCATGGTATGAAATGCGGATATATGAATTTTATCAATACAGGGAAGATTAATGTACCATCGGATGCAGAGTGTATTTTTGAACATATCTTTTATAAGGCAATGGTGCAGATTCTTGAATATTATTTACAGCAGCCGATTGAAATAGTTAGAGAAAAATTAGGAGTGTATATAGACTATATCCAGGAGGAAGATTTAAAATTCAGTGAGTTCGGAGAGAAGATTGCCAAGAGGTTAGGTGATGAAAGGTAAACAAAGTCGCCCATACCTTGGATTTTTAAAAGAGTATGCTTTTAGGAAAAAGCTACTACCTTCCTATATTTTAACGATAGCGATAATTGTGTTAACAGCGGGGGTTTCTTTGGTGCGTCCGGAGCTGCAGGGAAAAGTGATAGATGATTTGGGGAATCCGCATAGTACCAGTTTATCTGCGTTTATGTTCCTTCTAGCTGTGTTCTTGGGAATGTTGCTACTGAACTACCTTATGAATTATGTACAGCGTTATGTTGTGGCTGTCATATCGGAAGAGATAGCTGCAGATATGCGACAAAAGGTAGAAGATAAATTATCAACAGTAAGCGTGAATTTTTTTGAGAAGATAAAGCTAAGTGACATTTTGCTGAAAGTAGATAAAGATGTTTCAGCAGTGAAACAATGTGGAATTACAAGTATTATCACATTGGTTTCCAATATGGTTATCCTGGTGGTTGTTCCTCCATATATGTTTTCTATCCATAAGGGAATTGCCGTATCCAATATTATCTTACTTGTCAGCGTTCCTTTTATTAGTAGAATCCTGGGGAAATTGATACAGGAAACCAGTGGTCAAGTTCTGGAAGGATATAACAGTATTACCAGTGTTCTGACAAACACCTATGATAATTGGTTTATTACAAGACTCTTTCAATGTGGGCAATATGTACATGATCTGTATTTTGAGAAAAATCAGAAATATAAAAAAGAGACGAACAGTCAGAATTTGTTGTACATATTGAATACATCTACGATACTTGTAATTCAGTTTATGGGAACAGTCATAATTTGGGTAGTCGGTGCACAAGAAGTATTTAAAGGAAATATGACCATAGGTACCATTATGGCCTTGATGAATTACCAGACAATTATTATGAATCCTATTATTGGAATCGCACAGTTTGCTAACGAGTATCATACAGCCGTAGTTTCCTTAAAGGATATCAATGGTTTGCTTCAGTATCCGGATCAGAAAGTAACAACAGTTAACAACATTTCCTTAGAAGAGATGAGCTTTTCTTATACAGAGTCGAATAAGAAGGTATTTGACCGGCTCAATTTGAAGTTCGAAAAAGGCACTCTTTACGGAGTTCATGGAAAAAGTGGACAAGGCAAAAGCACTCTGTTCAAAATTATAACAGGTGTGTATCAACCGACAGAAGGAAAAGTAGTTGTGAATAACACAGATTTGCAGGAATTAGATATTAACAGCTATTGGAAAAATACAGGATATGTTATGCAGCGTACACAGTTCTTCAATGATACGGTAAGACGGAATATGGGATTACTACATATTGTTTCGGAGGAAGAAATGGATACAGTGGCAAAGTGCTTGGATTTGTATGATGAAATCCATACTTTAGAAATGGTATGGGATACCGAGATAAAGTTAGAACCATGCAATTTCTCAGAGGGACAAATGCGACGTTTGGATATTATGAGGAATATTTTGAAAAATTCACAAATTCTGATTTTTGATGAAGCCACTGCAAATATCGATGAAAAACGAAGAGGACGTTTTTATCAATTATTACATGAGCTATCAGGGGATAAAATTATTATTTTTTCTACGCACAATCTGGAAGAATTGCGAGAAGCAGATATTATTGTGGATTTGGAGAAGTTACATATAAGGTAGGTGAGTAAAAAGTGAGGATAGGTGTGTTGGATTCCAATGGATCCTTTGATAATCCTTTTTTTCAGGATAAGAAAATTGTAAAAATAGACTGCAAATGGAAAGACCAGGAATACACTAAAGATGCCTTTGGATTTACCCATGCGGAATATGTCTGTTCTTTTATTTTAAAGGAAAACCCAGAAGCTGAAATTATTTTGGTACCTATTGTAAGGAAGAACAAAAAGAGTACGGTTCTGGATATGATAGAAGGTATTGAATTACTGATAGAGGAACAGGTAGACATAATTAATATGAGTATAGGAGATGAGTACAAATATCACAAAGAAATAGAGGAAGTATGTAGAGCAGCTACAGAAAAGGGGATTTTGATTGTGGCAGCATACTCTAATCAGCAAGTAGAAGCAACCTATCCGGCTTCCTTCCCTTTTGTAATGGGAGTAAGATGCCTGGATATAGAGAATCCTTTACAGGTTCTCCAATATGATGGTACAGGAACGGATGTGATTTTTTCCTCTAAATTTTTTTCTCTTTATCATTTAGGCATTCCTAAGTTTTATCAGGGCAATAGCTTTGGGTGTGCTGTAATAACAGGGTATCTAAGCAATTATGAGGATGAATATGAACAGGCAATTTTACAGTTTGTTCATAGCACTTTAAATGGATATTATCCATATCATACATTGAAGCAAAAACAGTGCTATTTTCTAACGAACCGTATAGAAGAACCTTTAGAGCAGCGTTTCATACGGGAAGTTACGAGAACAGAGAGATGCGATACTTTTGAAAGTGGAATGGAAAAATTGAGAAATATAAAAACAGCAGAGCAGTATCCGGTGCTATTTATTGATCACAACAATTATCAGGAAATATGTGAGTATAAAGATAGAATCAGGATATATGCCATGGAACATCCGAAGACAGAAATTGTTTTGCGATATCCCTTATTTAATATGGTGGAAAGATTGGATTTCCAGAAGAAAACAAATAGAAATCTGGACCAATTTACAGTTTAGGAGGCGAGAAAATGTATACACTGTCATTAGAGATAATAAATAAGTGCAATTTGAATTGTACTTACTGCTATCTGGGCGAAAAGAAAAATACATACATGAGTTTAGAAACGGCTCAAAAGGCAATCGATATTGCGGTCCATGAAGCAAATAAGCAGTATGATCGGACCCTTATGGTTTATTTTATTGGAGGGGAACCTCTTATGGCATTTAATCTGATGAAAGATGCGGTAGGTTATACGAAGAAAAAATGCCAGGAAACAAACTTAATATGCAAGTTCAGTACTACGATAAATGGAACGTTGGTTACAGATGAGATAATTGACTTTTTTGTGGAAAATACATTTGAGGTGAAAGTGAGTTTAGATGGTCCTGAGTATGTCCAGAATTTGAATAGGAGAGATTATGCAGGAAATGGAAGTTTTGAAAAAATTATGAAGAACCTTCCATTATTGAGAAAATATGAACAGGCTACAGGAAATCAGATTTCTATAGCCAGTGTCGTAACAAGTAATAACTATCAATATTATGCAGAGAGTTTCCAATTCTTGCTTGACTTAGGTATAAGAAAACTAGAATCAGGAATTGACCATTATTGCATGTGGAATGAAAATGACTTGCATGGTTTGAAAGAACAATTGGAACAGGTATTTTATTTATATAAGAATTATATTATTCAAACTAGACAAATGCTTTTTTGGAATTTATGGGAACAGCATGTAAAATCGTACTTATTTCCGTGTATGTTTTATGCTTGTAAAGCAGGGTTGGCAACTTGTTATGTAACGACCGATGGGGGGATTTATACTTGTAGCGAGTTACCAGAATTTAAAATTGGTACAGTAAAGGCAGGATTAGATGTACCAAGAATTAGAGAAATTGTTTATTTGAATGATAAGGTCGATTCGATGTGTGAAGGATGTGAATACATAAATCATTGTAAAACAAGAGGATGCCAGACTTCTAATTATGAAGTTAATAAGGATGTATATAGACCAATAGAGGTCAACTGCAAAGTGACAAAATGGATGTATAATTTGATAAAAGAAAACTTATCCGAAAAGCAACTAAATAATATGAAAGAAGAATATGAAAGGAGATATATTCGCCATGGAAAATAAAATGAATGATTTTATTAAGATTACAGAAGGAGAAAAAGTGGCTTTAATTGATCCGATAGGAAAAGTCTGCCTGGGGGTAAGTAAAAGATTTGCAGATAATTTGGATAAACCAGAGTTCCAGGAAAAGCTATATCCTGTATGGAAGCAGCAAACTGAATTTATAAAAAAAATAGAAAATAATCATGAGAAAATCAATACTGTATATTTGATGGTAACTAGAAAATGTAATATGAATTGTGAATTTTGTGCAATCAGTGCAAACGACAAATTGCATCCAGAAAATGAATTTAAGCTGGAGGATATACAGAATAAGGTGATTCCATTCTTTCAGGAAAACAAACCACATAAAATGATTATTACAGGTGGAGAACCATTGATTAAAGTTCAGATTGTGGAAATTGCAAAAGCATTAAGAAATGGATTGTCTTGTCCAATCACGTTGCAGAGTAATGGTCTTGCCCTTACTCTGGAATTAACAGAACAGTTGAAAGGGTATATAGATGAAATAGATTTTAGTACAATGCACATGTTCGGAACACCTGAAAAGGAGAAACAGTTAGTTGAACACATAGAGATGTGCCAGCAGGCAGGGATTAAGGTAGTGCTTAGTTTCATTTA
>OCPZ01001724.1_pt1 | contig 9594 bp, 7 predicted proteins | sample 1538881 | NCBI WGS metagenome assembly OCPZ01 (sample SAMN04571733, study PRJEB22368) | human gut metagenome | biome: human gut; material: stool | host: Homo sapiens | place: Luxembourg | collected 2013-01-11 | reverse complement strand
GAACAGCATCCGGAGAAGGTTATGCGCTGGAAGACGGTACTGCACTGAACTTAAGTGATAAGGATCAGCTGTGGGTTGGACTGAAAGATACGTTCCATTTTTAGGATAAACTATGAATAAGTTATCAAAATTACTGAATGTTGTGATTTATCTGTGCATCATAAGTTATGCACTTCCAACGGGAGTAATGAAGGGCATACCAATTCAGAAAATATTGGTATGCCTGTTGATTATTCTGGGAGGAATATGCCTGGTTTTACAAAGAAAAAGCCTTGAGATTATAAAAAGTGCGAAGCTGGAGATTACTTTAGGTGTTTTGGGATTGTTGGCATGTATAGTCAGTTACATTCTTGGAAATGAATGGAGCATAAAATTTACGGGATTATTTTATATCTCGGTAATTGTGTTTGTAGAATTGTATTTTCTGGTCAGATATGAATTGGCTGAACCGGAAAAGATTGTAGAATGTATCCTTTATATGATGCTTTTGAAGATTCTGGGAAAAATAATCATAGAAATCGTCTTTGTATGTAAGTTGATAGAATATGAGGCTGTAATAGAATTTTATCTAAACATGTTTGGAACGGAAGCATCGACGATGACAATGCATTTGGGCAGATTATTGCTGATCCGTGTGCAGACTTCATCTGATATTATAGTGGTGACATTGATGCCGTTTTACTGGATGATGGAGAAATATAAAAAAAGCATCAGAAGTCTGCTGTTTGCATTGAGCGGGATTTATACATTGATTGTATTTTCGAGAGTTTTGATGGTTGAATTCTGCTGCTTTGCGTTTGTTGCAGTGTTATATTATTGGAAGAAAATCCCGAAGAAGGTAAGATGCATCGGGGTGATTCTTGTGCTTGCTTCGTCGGTATTATGGTTGAAGCCTGTGATACAAATGATAGAATTCCGGTTCTTTTCTTCATTTGCTGTGGAATCAGATGATGTCAGACAGATACAAATGAGAGAATTGATAAACGGAGTGAAGGAGTCACCAGTATTCGGGCATGGATTTGGAAGCTACATAAGTGATTATACAAGAAGTGGATCGATACCGTTTTCATATGAAATAGAATATCTGTCATTTTGTTACCAGATGGGAATTTTAGGATTTGTAGTTTTTGTTGGAGGAGTTCTCCTGATATACATAAGAAAAATCGTAAAGTATGCCAGAAAAAACACCTGGGTCATTAAAGTATTTACTTTGATCGGATTGGGCTGGTTTGTGATAAGACCTGCATTTAATCCTGCATTTCTCGGACTACAGAATGGATTTCAGATGATCGGATTATTGATGATCAATATGTATTTTAATAAAAAGCAGGAACCGTATCAAAAGTAAAATGATACGGTTCCTGTTTTTTCTATTTTTTGAATAATTTTCGTCTAAACCAGTCTCTGGCATAAGAAAGAGTATGAAGAATCAGTTCAAACTCGATCAAAATATAGTTAGGCAGGTGCCGCAGCTTAAAAGCAACTTTTTTCTGTTCCCGGGCATGGGAAAGCCCTTCTTTTATTCCGCAGGCATAGTCTTTACCGAACCCCTTATGCATGAAAAACAGATATTTGACAACACAGCCGAGAAAAAGAGGAATAAAGTTCAAAACCAGCTGTAAGAAAGGCATGTTTTTGTAATTCAGGTAAATGTTGTTGCGGGCAGATAATTTAACCTTGAAAGAGTTATATTTTGAACCGCTTGTACCGCTTCCTACATGGTAGACAAGTGCTGTGGGACAGTATGTATTTTTGTAGCCGTAAATTTTGGCACGGTATCCGACATCGATATCTTCAAGGTATGCAAAATGGTTTTCATCAAATAAGCCGATTTTTGAAAAAGCATTTCGACGGTAGATGGCTGCTCCGGCGCATGCGGTAAATATCTGATCTGCTTTTGTGTAATTGGAGACAGGACGTCCGGTTCCGCGGCACACGCCCCAACCCATTAAGGTATAAAGATCACCGGCGCTGTCGATCAGTTCTGGATGATACATCTGGATCATCTTACTGCTGACAGAAAAGATGCGCGGAGATTTTTCAATCGCTTTGATCATTTCTTCTACATAGTGTGTATCAACGGTCGTATCATTATTGAGCAATATCACATAAGGTGTAGTGGAATGTTCGATTCCGACATTGACCGCTTTACTGAAACCGTAATTTTTCTTTAAGGAGATAACTTCTATATCTGGGTAGTGCTCACTCATATATTCCAGACTTCCATCAGAAGATGCGTTGTCAACCACTAATACTTTGAAATCCCTGCAGGTCTGTTCTGATAATGACTGGAGGCAGGGCTCCATAAAATGTTTCCCGTTATAGTTTGGGATGATAATTGTTACTTTCATAGTTTGAAAAATACTCCGATCTCTATTTTCTGATTTGTGTCTATTATAGCAAAAAAAAGAAGAGGGTGCTATATGAAGATTGCGTAAAATAATTTTTTAAATATATTTCAAAATTATTAATAAAGTATTAAGAAAAACTGTGGTATAATGGGTTGCCGTAAGGAAAAAATTATTGTAAGATAAAACGTAATGTAAAATTAGATAAATATGGGTGAGGAACATTGATAAAGGATAATCAAAAGTTATTAAACAGATTACATGTAGTAATAGATGCAGTCGTAATTGTATTTTCATATATTGCATCGTGGTACCTGAGATTTAAAAGCGGGATTTTTGAATTGGATCCATGGTTTTTATCGTTGCAGGAATATGCAAAAGTGTTGATTGTAATTGTGCCGGGATATCTGGTCTTATATTATGGATTCCAGTTATATACACCAAAACGTGTGCAGGGACGCAGACTGGAAGCATGGCATATCATTCAGGCGAATGTAATTGGTCTGATGGCATTTATTTTACTGTTATATGTGTGGAAGCAGCCTGATTTTTCAAGGGGAATGATTTTTGTATTTTTCCTGGTGAATGTATTTTTAGAGGTTGTTGTAAGAAATATTATCCGTGAAGTGCTGCGGGATATGCGGAAGCAGGGATATAACCAGAAGCACATTCTGCTGATCGGATATAGCCGTGCGGCGGAACAGTATATTGACAGAATTAAAGCAAATCCGGAATGGGGATATATCGTGAGAGGAATTCTTGCGGATAATGTACCAAGAGGAACAGAGTATAAAGGAATTAAGGTACTTGGAAGAATCGATAATCTTATGATTGTTCTTCCGGAAAATAAACTGGATGAGATAGCAATCACTCTCGGACTGGCAGAATATCATAAATTAGAAAAGATTGTAGGTATGTGTGAAAAATCCGGTGTGCATACAAAGTTTATACCGGATTATAATAATATCATTCCGACAAAACCATATACGGAAGATTTGGTAGGACTTCCGGTAATTAATATAAGAAGAGTGCCGCTTAGCAATATGCTGAATGCATTTGTAAAAAGGGCAATGGATATTTTTGGAGCGTTGGTTGCGCTTACATTATTTTCACCGGTCATGCTGGTAATAACAATTATTATAAAAGTGACATCTCCGGGACCACTGATCTTCAAACAGGAAAGGATCGGTCTGCAGAATAAACCATTCTATATGTATAAATTCCGGTCTATGGTTGTACAGGATGCATCAAAAGAAAAGAATGGATGGACGGTAAAGAACGATCCGCGTGTTACGCCGGTAGGAAAGTTTATAAGAAAAACAAGCATTGACGAATTACCGCAGCTGATCAATATCCTGAAAGGGGATATGAGTCTGATCGGCCCGAGACCGGAAAGGCCTCAGTTTGTAGAAAAATTCAAAGAAGAGATCCCAAGATATATGATCAAACATCAGGTGCGGCCGGGACTTACCGGATGGGCACAGGTGAATGGACTACGTGGTGACACATCGATTCAAAAGAGAATCGAGTATGATTTATATTATATTGAAAATTGGACATTGGGATTTGATATAAAAATATTATTTCTGACATTTTTCAAAGGTTTTATTAATAAGAATGCATATTAGCTTCTAAAGGAGACGGCAATGGCAAAGAAAAAACGCAAGACAAAAAGACAATTAAGAGAAGAACGACAAAAAAAATTGCGCAAAAGAAAAAGAAAAAGAATTATTTTACTAACAATTGAAATTATAATTCTGGCTGCTTTATTAGTAGCTGCTTACGGAATATTCAAACTTGGAAAGCTGGATTATAATGTGTTGAATAAAAAAAAGCTGGAAGTCTATAAGGATACAGGTGAGTATACGAACATTGCATTGTTTGGATTAGATTCGAGAAATAATGAATTGGACGGCGGTGTACAAAGTGACTGTATTATGATCGCAAGTATCAATAATAAGACAAGTGACGTGAAGCTTGTGTCTGTATACAGGGATACGTTGCTGCAGCAACAGAATGGACGCTATGATAAAGCGAACTCAGCATATAATACAGGCGGTCCGGAAGAGGCAATCAGTCTTCTGAACCGTAACTTTGATCTTGATATTAAGAATTATGTCAGTGTGAATTTTAATGCGCTTGTAAAAGTGATTGATGCTCTGGGTGGGATTGATATTAAAATGACGAAAGAAGAAGCACACTGGTGCAATCTGTATGGTGCCGAGACGGCAAGAGTGATTGGCGAACATTGGTCGGATATAAAAGAAAAAGCCGGTACACAGCATCTGGACGGTATTCATGGTGTGGCATATGCAAGAATCCGTTATACAAGTGGTAATGACTTCAAACGTGCACAGAGACAGAGAATTGTATTAGAAAAGGTTGCAAAGAAAGCACAGAAAGCGAATTTCATTACTTTAAATAAAATAGTAAATGAAGTATTTCCGATGATTTCGACAAGTTTTTCTTCAAAACAGATTCTGGGATTTGCAGCGAATGCACTGAATTATAATCTGGTGTCAACAAATGGATTTCCATATCAGGTAACAACCAGTGAAACAGTGAAGAATCATAGCGGTGTATCTTTTGTCATTCCAATCGGTTTGGAACAGAATGTAAAGCAATTACATCAGGAACTGTTTAATGATGATTCTTATGAGGCATCAGACAAAGTAAAAGAGATTGACAGTGACATTGTTTATCTGACGGATATAACAGCAGATAATACAGATGCAATGGAGTCTACGTTTAAAGGAGACAGTCTGAATGAGGGAACGGAATAAAATTATTTTAGAATATGGAACTTATATGCTGAGCTTTTTTGTCAGTTACATAGCGTCACTGGCAAAATGGTATTATGCTTCGGGAATTATTCTGATTGTGGAAGCTGTTTATTTGTATGTTCACTGGGTAAGGGAAAGTGGAAGCTTTGTGGAACTGAGGGCTCTGTTTACACTTGCCTGGGTAGGGGGCCAGGGAATCAGCTGTCTGAAACTCAGTACATTACAGGATACATGGAGCTATATAACCTGGTTGAGCTTTTTTGTGATATATATAGCTTTTGGAATAGGATATGAATGGGGAAGAAAGTATAGCAGGGTAGAGGGAAAAGAACCTGAAAAAAATAAAAAAAAGGCAAACAGGCTTTTTCGATGTATTATGTTGCTGCTGGTTGTGTCGGCCGGATGTTTTGTAATCGAAATTATCCGGATCGGTTATATTCCGGTTTTTTCAGACGAACCTTATTCGTATTCTTATTTCAGAATGTCGGCTTTACATTATCTTCATTATTGTGCAATCAGTTGTATCCTGATACCGGGACTTACGGTGCTTTGGAAAAAAATCGATTCTGAGGAAAGTAAGTGGCGTAATGGAGCAATCATTATTGCAAATATAGTGGCATTTGCAGTTCCGTTTCTCTATGTATCGAGATTTCAGTTTCTGTTTGAAATAGGTGTGGCAGCAGTCATTTATATACTGGTAAATAAAAATATGCGGAAAAGTACCTTGGTTCTTCTTGGCCTTGTGGTTTGTGCAGCGTATGTGGTGATTACATTGTCACAGAAGCGGGATGCGATATATTTGAACAATGTATTTAAAATGAAATATACACATATGCCGGTGTTTCTGACCCAGCCGTATATCTATATTGCTAATAACTACGATAATTTTGACTGTCTGGTGAAAAATCTGCCGAAATTTTCTTATGGCCTGCGGATGTTATTCCCGTTTGTCTCATTAACGGGATTGAAATTTGTAATGCCAAATCTGGTTCCGGCAACGGTCTATCTGACCAGTACCGAATTGACAACGCTTACAATGTTTTATGATGCTTATTATGATTTTGGAGTCATTGGAGTATTTGTGATAGCTTTGCTTATTGGTGTTGTGGCAAAGGTCATTATTGATATTATTAAAAAAAGTGATAACCCGGTTGTATATCTTTTTTATGGACAGATTGCAGTGTATCTGGCTCTTGCATTTTTTACAACATGGTTCAGCAGTCCTGCGACATGGTTCTGGCTGATCATTACAGGGATGATTTATTGCTATGTAGGATATGATAAGAAATAGAGGATGAAAAAGAAAAGATGAATAACGATCAGACTTCTGTAGATGTGGTGATACCATCATACAGACCAGATGAAAAATTTAGCAGACTTGTGAAAAAACTTCAGGAACAGGAATATCCGATCGGCACTATTTTTGTGATCAATACAAAGGCCGGAAGGTTTCCGAAAGAAGTAGAGCAGATGGAAAAGGTAAAAGTATCCCATATAGAACGCCGGGAATTTGATCATGGCGCAACACGGGATATGGGAATGCAGATGTCAAAGGCGGAAATTGTTGTATTTATGACACAGGATGCAGTGCCAGCAGATGAATATGTGATTGGAAATCTGGTGAAAGTACTGGAAGAAGATGAAATGACCGGGGCGGCGTATGCACGTCAGCTTGCAGCATCTGATTGTAATTATATAGAAAAATATACCAGAAAATTCAATTACCCGGAAAACAGCCGGATAAAAAGCAAGGAAGATTTACAGGAAATGGGCATTAAAACATTCTTCTGTTCTAACGTTTGTGCGGCATATAAACGGAATATTTATGAAAAAGCAGGTGGATTCTGCAAGAAAACAATATTTAATGAGGATATGATATTGGCCGGTCATATGATAAATGCCGGATATAAGGTCGCTTATGTGGCTGAAGCGAGAGTGATTCACTCGCATAATTATACAGGGATGCAGCAGTTTCACCGCAATTTTGATATGGCTGTGTCACAGGCAGAACATCCGGAAGTATTTGAGGGTATAAAGTCTGAAAGCGAAGGAATAAAACTGGTGAAGCAGACAGCCGCTCATTTGGTAAAACGGCGGAAAATACATCTGGTTCCCAAACTGGTTTATCAAAGTGGGTGTAAGTACATTGGTTACCGGATGGGGAAAATGTATAAAAAATTGCCGGATAAAGTTGTTAAATGGTGTTCGATGAGTCCGGGTTACTGGGAAAAGTAGACGAAAAGCTTTATTTTTGATTGAAGTTTGTCATATTTTAAGGTAATATAGATATGATATGATAAGCTACGGCTGAAGAAAGGATATAAAAAGTAATGGCAAAAGATAAAAAAAGATATAAAAGACGGGGACGAAGGTCGAAAACAAGGGGTTTTGCATCCTGGTCTTTGGGTAAGAAGATTGGAGCCATTCTTGGAGGAACATTGGTAACGGTAGCAGCGATTGGAGCTGTCATTGTAGCCAGTAAACTTTCGAAGATCAATACAGTAAAGTTAGATACAGATAAATTAAGCGTTTCAAAGGAAGCCAAAAAAAGAGGAAGCGGATATCTGAACGTTGCATTGTTTGGTGTGGATTCAAGAGACAATGATCTGGATAAAGGAACTAGAAGTGATACAATAATGATTGCAAGCCTGAATAAGAAGACAATGAAGGTGAAAATTGCATCGATATATAGAGACACATTGTCAGAGCAGGAAGATGGAACATTGAATAAAATCAATGCAGCATATTCATATGGCGGTCCGGAAGGTGCTCTTTCAGTGTTAAATAAGAATTTGGATATGAATATAGAACATTATGTAACGGTGAATTTCAACTCGATGATAGACATTGTAGATTCTGTGGGCGGAATTGATATCGATGTACAGGAAGATGAAATGCCGTACATCTGTGGTTATGTTCAGGAAATTATGAAGGTGACCGGAAAGCTGTCTCCGGGAGTTACAGAACCGGGAACACAGACTCTGAATGGTGTGCAGGCAACTGCATATGCCAGAATCAGATACACGGCCGGAGATGATTTCAGACGTGCAGAAAGGCAGCGGGCGGTTCTGCAGAAAGTTGTAGAGAAGCTGCAACAGGCATCACCGGCACAGTTGAATAAGATTATTGATAAGGTCTTTCCTGAGGTTTCGACAAACTTCACAATGACAGAAATCCTTGAATATGCGAAAGATGCGTTTGATTATGAACTGGGAGAAACAACAGGGTTCCCATTTGATAAGACAACCGATACATTGGGAAATGTAGGAAGCGTTGTTATTCCGGTTACAATGGAAAGTAATGTAAAGCAGCTGCATAGTTTCTTCTATGGAGAAAGTGATAATTATGATGTGTCTTCCACAGTATCGGGTATCAGTGCAAAGATAGAGAAAAAAGCCGGAAACAGAGATGCGGATACAGACGAATCAACGCAGGAGTTTATGCAACAGCCGGAAGAGACATATTCCGGAAACAGTGGAACAACAAAGAACAGTTCGGGAAGTACAGGGACAACGGGAAGCACAACTGGAACAAGTACGGGAAGTGGTACATCAACCGGAACAGGAAGCGGAACAACAGGAAGTACAGGAACGACAGGAAATGGTACATCAACGGGAGATACTTCAACCGGGACAGGCGGAGAATCAACTGGCGGCGAAGGTACCACAGAGTAGAACACCATAAAGATAGAAAAAGGGGTATTATTCATGAAAAAAGTCAAAAAAATAATTGTATCATTTCTTTTGATGTGTATGTTGTGTGTTGGAATGACATGTGTGGCAAGTGCAACCGCAGCAGAATTCAGATTTTCTGATCCGCAGACCAGTGTCGGAGCAGAGGTAGATGTAACGGCAAAGGTTTCATCTGCGAAAGCGTTAAATACAATTCAGGCAACATTAAGCTATGATAAAACAAAGCTGCGCTTCATCAGCGGTGATGATGCTACAGGTGGAGACGGAACAATTACAATATCAAGAAATGATGAAAATGCCGGAACAACGATGGAATTCAATTTAAAATTCCAGGCATTGGATGAGGGAACAACATCGGTAGAAGTTGCTAAGGTTGATGGAATTGATAGCAATGGAGTTGCATTGGAGATTACGCCAGGTTCTTCATCTGTCAGCATAGCAGAAGGCGATAAATCGCTGATTCAGGAGGAAGATACCAGTTCGGCTGCTGGTGGAACAGAGGTTAAGATTGGAAAATCAAAATATATCGTAACGGATGATTTTTCGGATACGATTATTCCTGATGGTTTTGTAAGAGATGCGTTGAAATTTGAAGGAACAGATCATCAGATTATTAAGCAGGAATCAAGTGGTGCACTTGCAATGTATCTTACACCTGAAAACGGAGGAGATGCGGATTTTTATCTGTATGACAGTGATACCGGAAAATTCGCTCCTCTTGAAGTAATAGAGGTTGCAAAGGGCAGATATATTATTCCTTTGGCTGATGAC
>OCPZ01001694.1_pt1 | contig 9720 bp, 7 predicted proteins | sample 1538881 | NCBI WGS metagenome assembly OCPZ01 (sample SAMN04571733, study PRJEB22368) | human gut metagenome | biome: human gut; material: stool | host: Homo sapiens | place: Luxembourg | collected 2013-01-11 | reverse complement strand
AAAGCCACAACCGAGGGCCGCGTCTGCGCGCTCGAGTTCGACAAGTTTTGGTTTGTCGACGTCTATACGCCTAACGCCCAAAATGAGCTCGCGCGCATTGATGTACGCATGGCCTGGGACGATGCCTACCGTGGCTTTTTGGGCGCACTTGAGCGCGAAACCGGCAAGCCCGTCGTAACCTGCGGCGACTTTAACGTGGCTCACGAGGAGATCGACCTTAAGAACCCCAAGTCCAACCGCGGCAACGCCGGCTTTTCGGACGAGGAGCGCGGCAAGTTTACCGAGCTGCTCGACGCCGGTTTTACCGACACCTGGCGCGCGGCAAACCCCGACGTTGAGGGTGTCTACAGCTGGTGGAGCTACCGCTTTAATGCCCGCAAGAACAACGCAGGCTGGCGCATCGATTACTTCCTGGTAAGCGACGCAATCGCCGGCAACGTACGCGACACCGGCATCCGCGGCGACATCTTCGGCAGCGACCACTGCCCCGTCACCCTCACGCTAGAGCTCTAGCCCCAACCGACCCCTCGGGGACGGAGGAAAACAGATCATGCGACCCCTCTCTCTCCCTATAAGTTGCGGTGAAATAGTTCCTGTTTGGGCAGCAAATAGCCAAAAACGAGAACTATTCCACCGCAAGTTCGTAAGGGAACGCAACCGGTCCTATAGCCCGTACTTCACGACGACGCGGTTGATCCGTCGACACCAAGGTTTGTAGAGAGCAGCCAAGAACACGCAGGTCGCAAGGCCGTGTGTGATATCGAACGGCACCGCCGTGGCAAGACGCGCCACAGCGCCCGCCCACGTGAGCGGCTGCACAAAACCGATGATGTCGTAGGCGTTGATTACCACGCCGTAGAGCAGGCCCGATGCAAAGCCGTACGCCATCAGCGCCGGCATGCGCACGGTTCCATCCGCACGGTCGAACGCGCCCGCATGCGCCAGCGCGCCGCCAACATAGCCAACCAGACCCCAGGCATACATCTGCCATGGCGTCCACATGCCCTGTCCAAAAAAGAAGTTGCTGGTCAGCGCCGCCAGCGCACCGACCATGAAGCCGTTACGACGACCGAGTGTCGCCCCGGCGATAATGGCGATGGCGCTCACGGGTTTAAAGTCGGGAATGGGGCCAAACAAGATGCGCCCCGCCGCGGCCAACGCCGCCAGAACCAGCGTTGGCATAATCTGGCGCAGGCCCGGTCGCGACGCCTCGTAGCCCGCAAAAAACAGCGCGAGCACCAGCGCCACCACGACAAGCATGGCAAGCGCCGCCTGCTCAGCGCCTGCCAGCAACGCCGCAGCCATCACTGCGGGAACCGCCAGCAGCAGCGGTATCTCCAGTTTTGCGAGTAGGCGCGCGACGCGATAATCCGTCATCCCATCACGCCCTATAAAACACGTTGTCGGCAAAGAAGTCGGCCGGCGGCTCCATGCAGGCAATCTCACCGTCGAACATCATGGCAATGTCATCGGCAACCTGCTCGGCAAAATCCAGATCGTGCGTAGCCATGATGACGGTGCCGCCAGCCTTCGCATGGTCACGCAAGGCGTGGGCGATAATGCGGCGGCTGGCCAGGTCTAGACCCTTGGTGGGCTCATCGAGCAATAGCAGCTCGGGGCCAATCAGCAGCAGCTTTGCCAACGCAAGCAGTTGACGCTGTCCGCCCGAAAGATCGTACGGGTGGCGCCCATCCAAACCCGACAGCCCCAGGCTCGCCGCGCGCTCCCGCGCCACAGCCTCGTCATATCCGCAGGTCGAAGCCCATTCCATCAGCTCGTCGCGCACCGTCTCGGCAACCAGCAACGCCTTGGGATTCTGAGGCAGCAGTGCCGCCGAGGCAGTCCCGCGCTCCATATGCCCACGCTGCAACTTGACCGTCTTGGCCAGCACCGAAAGCATTGTCGACTTACCACAGCCGTTACCGCCCACAACCGCATGCACCGCGCCTGCCGAAAACGACGCATCGAGTCCGCGCAGCACCCAACCGCCCGCGCGATCGTAGCGAAACCAGCCCTCGCGAATAGCTGCCGCCGCACTCGTCGCCGCCACCTGCGCGGGCCGGCAAGAGTCCAAAGCCAAAAGTCCCTCGCGACTACCCAAACTCGCTAGGTCAGCCACCTCGCACACGCGTCCGCCCTCAATCCGATACGCGCACGTCGCGTATTCGAGCATCGGGCGCGGCTGGTGCGTTGCCACGACAACCGTGCACCCCAACTCGCGATTCACACGAAACAGCGCGTGCAGAAAACTCTTCTCGGCAACGGGGTCCAGTTGGGACGTGGGCTCGTCGAGGAGTAGCACGCGTGGACGCAGTGCCAGCACAGCCGCCAGCGACAGCAGCTGCTTGCGCCCGCCCGAAAGCGTATCGGTATCGCGGTGGAGCCAATCCTCCAACCCAAAGAAATAGCTGGTCTCAGCTACGCGACGGCGCATCTCATCACGCGCTAGCCCCAAGTTTTCCAGGCCAAACGCCATCTCGTGCCACACGGTTTCGCACACGATCTGGTTCTCGGGGTCCTGAAACACATAGCCCACGCGCTCCGCGGACGCCCGAACCTCCATGTCGGCAACGCTCTCGCCCAGCACGCGCAGCTCGCCAGCGTATTCACCCGTCGGCGCGATCTCGGGCTTGAGCAGCGACAGCAGCGTCGACTTACCCGACCCAGTGCCACCAACAAGCAACGCAAATGCCCCTTGGGGAACAGACCAGTCGAGCCCGTCGAGCACCGGCGCCTCAGCCCCGGGATAGGCAAAGCGCAGACCCCGCGCTTCAATCGCCGGCGTATCCGAGCCGCACGCCATGCCCGCCATCATGCTTCCGTCCAACCGGGTCATCAGCCAAACCTCTTCTCGTCAATCGCGTGCAGCACGCAGGGCAACACCATCCAAGCCGCGTACACAATATAGCCAGGCCACGGCGCCGGCACCGAAAGCTGAGGGTAAAACGAATACTGCGTCGTCGCGGTCCACGCCACTGCTGCCGTGGCCACGCCAAACAGCGCAAGCCCAACCAGCGCGGCAACATCGCCGCGCCCCAGCCGATACCGCGCGTACGTCGTGCGACGCGTCACGGCGCCCCACCCACGGGAGCGCATGGCGTCCGCGCGCTCCAGCGAATCTTCCATGCCCCAGCCCATCAACACGCTCGATGCCCGCAGACGCGAGCGCACGGGGCCGGCCGGCGCGCGCCCCGGCACATCAATCGCATCCTGCACCGCCAGTACCGTACGACCGCGGCGCAAAAACTGCGGGATAAGCCGCATACACATCGAAATCATGAGCGCGATCACCGGCGCGGCGTTACCCAAAAGCGCAAGCACCTTGTCGTAGCCAAGCATCGACGCCGCGGCCTCAAACCACAGCACGCTCGCCACAAACAGCCCACCCATGCACAGGCCGTATACCATGCTCTCCAGATACACCGCGCGCATGCCGATACGGAACAGCTCCGTCGAGCCCGAGGCGCTAAACAGCGGATTGAGCACCGCAATGATCAAAATCACCGGCAGCTGCCAGCGAAGCGCCCCCAACGTGCGCGCGGCGCCGCGCGTCGCAAGCCCGTACGCCAACCCGCCCGCAAGCGACAGCGCAATCAGCACCGGCTGCATCGAGAACATGGTGAGCCCCAATGTCAGCACCATGTAGAGGGCCGGCACCGCCGGATGCGACATCGAAAATGCCGCAACGGGCTCGTTGCCCGATTCCTCTCGCATGATATCCACGGGCACCCCCATTCCCTCGCTCAAACGCCAACGCCGCAGCGGCGCCGCCATGCACAACCAGCGCAAACACCACGCCGGCGGCAGCGACATCGGCCGCCACGCATCAATCGCTACGCGCTCAACATATGCCTGCGGTATCATATTGCGCCGTGTATCGTTTCCAAACACACGTCTCTATAACGTAACAGGAGATCACATGGACGCAACCGCAATTATCCTCGCTGCCGGCGAGGGCACCCGCATGAAGTCGAACCACTGCAAGGTTTCGCACAAGATCCTGGGTAAGCCCATGGTTCAGTGGATCGTCGACGCTACCATCAAGGCCGGCTGCAGCCGCGTCGTGGTCGTCATCGGCAGCCACGCCGACGAGATGCGCGCCCTCATCGACGGCGCCTACGCCAACAGTGCCACCAAGGTCGAGTGCGTTGAGCAGACCGAGCGCCTGGGCACCGGTCACGCCGTGAAGGTCGCGCTCGAGGCCTGCGGCATCACGCAAGGCCCCGTCGTCGTGCTCAACGGCGACTTGCCGCTCATCACCGCCGACACCGTCGCCAAGTTCGCGCAGACCGTCGCTACCGGCGAGCTCGCCTGCACCGTCATGACCATGACCCCGCCCGATCCTTTCGGCTACGGCCGCATCAAGCTGGGCGCCGACGGCCAGATCGAGCGCATCATCGAGCAGAAGGACTGCACGCCCGAGCAGGCCGCCACGCTGCTGGAGTGCAACGCCGGCTGCTACGCCTTCGACGGCGCGCAGCTTGCCGCCCACATTAACGAGATCGGCAACGACAACGCGCAATCCGAGTACTACCTGCCCGACATGCTCGAGATCCTCAAAGGCCACGGCCAGGCGGTCTCCATCTTCCACTGCGACGACTACCGCGACGGCCTGGGCGTCAACAGCCGCATCCAGCTCGCGCAGCTCACCGCCATTGCGCGCGACCGTATCAACGAGCACTGGATGGCCGAGGGCGTCACGTTCATCGATCCCACGCAGGCCTGGATCGGCCCCGACGCCGTTATCGGCCGCGACACCGTCGTGTGGCCGCAGACGCACCTGATCGGCCACGTCACCGTGGGCGAGGAGTGCCAGCTCGGCCCCAACAGCCGCCTCACCGACACCACCGTCGGCAGCGGCTGCACCATCGATGAGACCATCGCCATCGAGGCAGTCATCGAGAACGGCGTCGACTGCGGCCCGCGCGCCTACCTGCGCCCGGGCACCCACATGCTCGACGGCTCCAAGGCCGGCACGCACGTGGAGATCAAGAAGTCCACGATCGGCGAGGGCTCTAAGGTGCCGCACCTGTCCTACATCGGCGACACCACCATGGGCTCCGGCGTCAACGTGGGCGCGGGCTCCATCACCTGCAACTACGACGGCGTGCACAAGCACAAGACCGTCATCGGCAAGGATGCCTTCATCGGCTCCGACACCATGATGGTCGCGCCCGCCCAGATTGGCGACGGCGCGCTCGTGGCCGCCGGCTCCGTCATCACCGAGCCGGTCCCGGCAGACGCACTTGGCCTGGGTCGTGCCCGCCAGATAAATATTGAGGGCTGGGCCGCCGATTATCGCCGCCGTCTGCACGAGGACGACGAGGTATAACGTTTTACCAAGCATCTAAGGAGCTGTTCCCATGGGGGCGGCTCCTTTTTCTATCGTGACCTGCGCAACCGGATGAGTGGTCGGTTCGTGTCCGTTGACGGTAAAGACGTTATCAAGACCCGATTAACCCCGCCGCGCGGTTACAATGCAACAAGGCATCTATATGGCATTCGATATAAAGGAGAAGGGTAATGCCGATTAATGATCCCGAGAAGTCGGAGAATATGCGCAAGTCCATCCGCGTGTATTCCGGTTCCTCCAACCGTCCCCTCGCTCAGAAGATCGCTGAGTACCTTGGGGTCGAGCTTTCGGGCCTTACGCTAAAGCAGTTCGCCAACGGTGAGATTTACGCCCGCTACGACGAGACCGTCCGCGGCGCCGACGTCTTCCTGATTCAGTCCGTGGCCGGCGGCAACGTCAACGACATGCTCATGGAGCTGCTCATCGCCACCGACGCTGCCAAGCGCGCATCCGCCCGCTCCATCACCGCCGTCATCACCCACTACGGCTATGCCCGCCAGGACCGCAAGGCCGGCCCGCGTGAGCCCATCACCGCCCGCCTCGTCGCCAACCTACTCGAGCGCGCCGGCGTCAACCGCATCATTACCCTCGACCTGCACCAGGGTCAGATCCAGGGCTTCTTTGATATCCCGGTTAACCACCTGTCCGCGCTGCCGCTGTTTGGCCAGTACTACAACGACATGCACTTCGACACCGACAACCTGGTTGTCGTCTCCCCCGACGTGGGTCGTGCCAAGGCCGCCAAGAAGCTGTCCGACATGCTCGGCTGCGACCTGGCCATCGCCCACAAGGGCCGTCCGCGCCACAACGCCGCCGAGGTCATGGGCATCATCGGTGACATCAAGGGCAAGACCTGCATCATCAACGACGACATGATCGACACCGCTGGCACCCTGTGCGCCAACGTCAAGGAGCTCAAGGCTATGGGCGCTGGCGACATCTACGTCTGCGCCACCCACGGCATCTTCTCCGGTCCGGCCATCGAGCGTCTGAACGACGCCCCGATCGTCGAGTGCCTCGTCACCGACGCCATTCCCGTCGAGGTCGGCGGCAAGATCAAGACCATCTCGGTCGCCGAGGAGTTCGCTCAGGCCATCTCCGCCGTTTACCACGAGGAGCCCGTCTCCACGCTCGTCGGCGGCGACTTCGCGCTGTAGTCGCTCGACCCTCGCATCCCTCCGGAAGCCCCGGACACGCCTGCGGGGTTATCACGCGAACGTCCTCGCCGCTTTGCGGCTGCGGGATGTTCGCTTTGATAACCCCTCCCGGCGTGTCCGGGGCTTCCTGCTGTCTCGGGGCAGCTGTTTTCTGAAATGACTTTGCTGCAACCTTTCCTCGCCTTCGGCGGGCGTGGTAGCCTTTGTCGTTGATTAAACTTTTTGTGTAACGAAGGGACAAATATGGCAGCTGCACAGCCGCTTAAGATTCGCATGGTTGCCGGACTTGGCAACCCCGGCGAGGAATATGCCGAGACCCGCCACAACGCTGGCTTCAAAGCGATCGACGAGTTGGCCCGTCAGGCCGGCGTCACGTACTGGAAAAACCAGGCCGGCGCCGAAGTCGCGCTCATCAATATCAACGATGCCGAGGAAGAGGGCGGCAAGCGCCAGATCGTGCTGGTCAAGCCGCAATCGTATATGAATACCTCGGGTGGCCCCATCTCCAAGCTCTGCCGCGAGTACAAGATCAAGGCCGAGGAGTTGCTCGTGATTCACGACGAGCTCGACATTCCCGCCGGCGACGTACGTGTTAAAGTGGGCGGTGGCCACGCCGGCCATAACGGCCTGCGCTCCATCATCGATAAGATGGGCAGCCGCGACTTTAGTCGCATCCGCACCGGCATTGGCAACCCTCCCGGCAAGATGGCCGTGGCAGATTATGTGCTCAAGCAGCTGCGCGCCCGCGAGGCCGAGGACTTCCAGGACACCTGCGCCCGCGCCGCCGACGCCGCCGGCCTGGCGATCGTACACGGCGTAATCTATGCCCGCGACCACGTCAACGGCTCCGCCTCCGCCAACGGCAAGCACTAAAACCTACCATTTAGGGATGTTTATTTTGGCAGGCTTTATCTGCAGAAACGCCGCAGTCGGCACATCGCAATAAACACGCTGCCACCATACATGCATAACGCTCCAAAGGGGGCCGGCCTCACCGATGCGCGAGGCCGGCCCCCTTTGCCGTTTTGCCTGATAAAACCTACCAAAATAAACCTGTCCCTTTTTGGTAGGTCACTTTTCCCGCCTGCCAAAGATACACGTAAGCGACATGTCCATGAGGGTATAATTTGCACCGTATGTCTGCACAACGCCTGTGCGCGTACGGTTTTATTCGGGCTGCCGTCCATTTCCGTGGAGGCACGGTTCGGTCGCCCTAACAAGAGAGGGGTTCTATGTATAAGATCCTGGAGAAGACGCAGTTCTCGGAGAAGGTGTTCAAGTTCCGCATCGAGGCGCCCGCAATCGCCAAGCATGCGCACGCTGGACAGTTCCTCATGGTTCGCGCCAACGAGACGGGCGAGCGTGTCCCGTTTACCCTGGCCGGCTGGAACGGTGACGAGGGCTGGGTCGAGTTCATCTTCATGGTGATCGGCAAGACCACCGAAATGCTTTCCACCTACGAGGCCGGCGAGTCGCTGCGCGACGTCGTGGGCCCGCTGGGAGTTCCCACCGAGATGGCCGAGGGCCCCTGCGCCGTCATTGGCGGCGGCGTCGGCCTGGCAATTGCCTTCCCGGTCGCCAAGCACCTGGTCGAGACCGGCCACGAGGTGCACGCCATCATGGGCGCCCGCACCAAGGACCTCCTGCTCATGGAGGACCAGTTCCGCGAGCTCCTCGACGAGGACCACATCCACATCACCACTGACGACGGCTCCTACGGCGAGCAGGGCGTTGTCACCGCTCCGCTGGAGCGTCTGCTGCAGGACAAGGCCGTGAGCCAGGTCTTCTGCGTCGGCCCCGTTCCGATGATGAAGTTCTCGACCCTCACCGCCCAGAAGTACGACACCCCCATCACCGCGTCGCTCAACCCCATCATGGTTGACGGCACCGGTATGTGCGGCTGCTGCCGCGTCGAGGTGGGCGGCGTGACCAAGTTTGCTTGCGTCGACGGCCCCGACTTCGATGCCACCCTGGTCGACTGGGATGACCTCCGTGCCCGCCAGGCCGCTTACCGTTCCGAAGAGGGCGAGTCCCTCAAGGCCTATGAGGAAAAGAGCTGCGCATGCCACTAGTTAACGGTCGTTTCGTTGCCGATATGAAGTCGCCCCGCACCCCCGATAACGAGGAGCCGGCTGCCGAGCGCGCCTGCGACTTCCGCCCCGTCGACAAGGGCTTCACCGAGGAGATGGCGCTGGCCGAGGCCGAGCGCTGCCTCAACTGCAAGAAGCCGTTCTGTGTTGAGGGCTGCCCCGTCAACATCAACATCCCCCGCTTTATCGAGCAGATCCGCGCGAAGGACTTCGGCGGCGCCCTCGATACCATCCGCGAGGACTCCATGCTTCCCGCTATCTGCGGCCGCGTCTGCCCGCAGGAGAACCAGTGCGAGGGCAAGTGCATCCGTGGTAAGAAGTCCGAGCCCGTGGCCATCGGCCAGCTCGAGCGCTTCCTGGGTGACCGCCCCGAGCTCGCCTCCACGCCCAAGATGGCCCCCAAGAACGGCAAGAAGGTCGCCGTCGTCGGCTCTGGCCCGTCCGGCATCACCTGCGCCGGCGAGCTCGCCCGTAACGGTTTTGACGTCACCGTCTTCGAGGCCTTCTTTACCGGCGGCGGCGTGCTGGTCTACGGCATCCCCGAGTTCCGTCTGCCCAAGGCGGTCGTCAAGCGCGAGATTGACGGCCTGGAGGACATGGGCGTCAAGTTTGAGTACAACTCCGTCGTGGGCAACATGGCCACGGCCGAGGAGCTGTTCGAGCAGGGCTTCGACGCCATCTACGTGGCGACCGGCGCTGGCCTGCCCAAGTTCCTCAACGTCCCCGGCGAGAACCTACCCAACGTCTTCTTCGCCAACGAGTACCTCACCCGCGTGAACCTGATGAAGGCCAACAAGTTCCCCGAGTACGACACCCCCACCAAGCACGGCAAGAACGTCGTCGTCTTTGGTGGCGGCAACGTGGCTATGGACGCCGTCCGTACCGCCAAGCGCCTGGGCGCCGAGCACGCCATCATCGCTTACCGTCGTACCGAGGATGAGATGCCCTGCCGTCGCGCCGAGCTGCACCATGCTAAGGCCGAGGGCGTCGAGGTTCTGCCGCTCGTCTCCCCGCTCGAGTTTGTCGCTGGCGAGGACGGCTCCGTGTGCGCCGTCAAGGTCCAGAAGATGGAGCTCGGCGAGCCCGACGAGTCCGGTCGCCGTCGTCCGGTGCCCATCGA
>OCPZ01001682.1_pt1 | contig 9787 bp, 10 predicted proteins | sample 1538881 | NCBI WGS metagenome assembly OCPZ01 (sample SAMN04571733, study PRJEB22368) | human gut metagenome | biome: human gut; material: stool | host: Homo sapiens | place: Luxembourg | collected 2013-01-11 | reverse complement strand
AGAGCAGAATTTGGTAATGTTGGATATTGTGAAAAGACGAATGTGCTTATTTAAACAAGATAGTTTTATTTGTAGGGAATCGATGAAACTATTTCTGAATTTATATATAGAATTTTGGTTTCGTGCAAAGGAATCGAAAATACAGCCCTATCATGACAGTCAAACATATATACAATTTATGCGAACATTGATGAGGGGAAATGGACTTTGTCTTAAAGATTTTATACGTTACAGTATATTTTATGTTTCACCCAATTTATATCAAATATTAATTTTTAAAATGAGAAAAAGAAAACTATGAAAATTAGTGTTGTTATTCCCGTATATAATAAAGAAAAATATATGGATGATTTATTTCAATGCTTGCTTAGCCAAACATTTGAAGAGTTTGAATGTATTTTAATAGATGATGGATCTACGGATGCATCAGGGGAAATTTGTGATAAAGTTGCTTGTATTGATAAAAGATTTGAAGTAATTCATATTCCAAATAGTGGCGTATCTCATGCGAGAAATGTTGGGATTGATGCCTCGTGTGGAGAATATATTACATTTATTGATGCAGATGACCGCATACCAAATAACTATTTGGAAAATTTGTATGAAACTATTATTGAGAGCGGTGTAGATCTTTCAATATGCACGATTACAAAAATATGGCACTCAGGAAAAAAAAAGAAAATACAATTACCTGGAAGTGGCACTTTTGATATAAGTGAATTGCTTTTGAATTTTGCGGATTATCAAAAAAAAACAGGTATTTATGGATATTGTTGTGGAAAGATAATCTTAAAAGAATTAGTTGGGAATATCCGATTTGATGAAAGAATTAAATTGGCGGAGGATTTTGATTTTTTTCTGAAATTATATCCTAAAGTGAGCAAAATTTGCTTTAATGATAAAACAGAATATTTTTATCTTCAGGAATCAGAGAATTCATCAGCTATGGTTAAGGATAGTGAAATTGACTATAGAACACAGCTGTTTATTAATATTCGCTATAAACATTTTCTTGAAAAAGAAAATGTTTATAGCGGAAGTAATGAGTTGATTGTTTCACAGTTGCTAAGTAATTATGTGATTTTTTCATTGTTGTATTGCAATATTGAAAAATTGAAAAACTGTTTCGAGGAATTACAATTAATTTGTAAATCTGAGGGAATTAAAGCATGCGGACGGAATTTCTTTGAAAAATGGATTTTGTTATTACTATATGAAAACAAATACTATTTATTGAAGATAAGTTTACAGTTAAGACGTTTAATGAGACATTTAATAAGGCGTTTGCTAAGGAGATGATGAGATGCCATATTTTACGGTATTTACTTCGACATATAATAGAGGATATACACTTTTCAGATTATATGAGTCGTTGAAAAATCAGGGAACGACAGACTTTGAATGGTTGATTGTTAATGATGGATCGACAGACAATACGCATCAATTAGTTGAAGAGTGGATCAGGAAAGAAAAAGAATTTTCAATTAGATATTTGGAAAAAGAAAATGGAGGAAAACCAAGAGCAATCAATTATGGGATTCGGTATGCGAGAGGTAAATTCTTTTTTATGGTTGATTCTGATGATTTTCTATTACCGAATGCGTTATCAAAAATGAAAAATTGGTGCAAAGAGATTGAAAATAATTCAGATTATATTGGTGTTGGAGCAGCCAGGGGATTTCCAGATGGTTCTTATATAAAGGGTGTTTCACCTATTGTAAACGAACAAGGATATGTAGACGCTACGAATCTACAGAGAATACAATTTAATTTGGATGCAGATATGTGTGAGGCATATAAGACAAAAATATTGAAAAAATATCCGATGCCGGAATGGCCGGGCGAAAAATTTGCACCAGAACAAATCGCATTGAATGAAATTGCGTTGGATGGTTATAAATTGCGGTGGCATTCAGATATTATTTATCAGTGTAATTATCTGGATGATGGCCTTACCAAGGGAAGCAAAGTATTAGAAAAAAATAACCCAATGGGTTATGCGATGATGTATTGTCATATGCTGAAATATCCTGAGTGTTCAAAAAAGCAAAAATTTTATGCTGCCTGTCAAGTGGTTGCATTATCAATAGTTGGGGGACATATAGAATATGGTTTTCAAGGACAGAATAAAAGATTGATATTATGCGCACTTATTCCGGGTATTTTTTTAGCAATTCGGCGTAGATATCAATTCAGAAAGGTATCAACATGATTTCAATTATTATACCTATTTTTAACGCAGAAAATTATTTGAAAAGAATGTTAGAAAGCATTTTGGGTCAATCATATCAAAAGTTTGAGTGTATTTTAATTGATGATGGTAGTAGTGATTCATCTTATAGTATATGTAAGGAGTATGAAGAAAAAGATACTCGCATGCGTTGCTTTACGCAGAAAAATCATGGAGTTTCTTACACAAGAAATAAAGGAATAAGTTTGGCAAGAGGAAAATTCATAGCGTTTTTGGACGCTGATGATTTTATTCCACCCAATTATCTGTATGAACTAGTAAAATGTTGCGAAATAGGCGATGTTGCAATATGCGATACAGTGTTTCTTGATGAAAAAGCGGTGAAATTTAGATTTACAGTAGGAAAAACTGTATTAACACGAACCGATGCGATAAATGCTCTTTTGATTCGGAAATCTATTAATTCGGGTCCGGCAGGAAAATTGTACAAAAAAGAATTGATTGCAAATTTAAAATTTCCGTCAATAAAAACATATGAAGATATTCTTTTTACATTGGACGCGTTATTAAATGCAAATAAAATTGTAACGACAGATCGAACACAATATTTTTATGTTGAAAATAATAATGGAGCAATGAGTAAGATGATAAAAAATCCTTCATTGGATATCATTATTGCAACAGAAAGGTTGCTTCAGGTTATCGCACAAAGGAAGGATTTAAAGCCAGAATGTTGTTATGTTACAGTATCCCATTTGTTTCAATATGTAATAGGACTTTTTCAGGAGAATAATTATAGAAATTCAGAATTTGTTGATGGGACAAGAAAATTATTCCGGAAATATATGTGTCTTATTCTTACTTGTAGAGCAATTCCTTGGAAAGAGAAACTTGTGTTTTTTTTATTTGGTCAGGGAATATTTTTGCAAAATGGAAAAAGAATTCATTGGATAAGGAAGGAATGAAAATGGCAAAAATTTATATGTATGCTCATGGCGGGAGTGGAAATCATGGATGCGAAGCAATTGTGCGTTCTACATGTGATATGTTAAACAATCCATTATGGGATGAAATATTGCTCATTTCTTCTAAAACGGAAGAAGATATAAAATATGGGTTAGATAAAATTTGTACAATTAAGAAAGATGTACAGTCATATTCCAAAATAACTTTACCATTTATTCGGGCATATATAGCATTAAAATTAAAAAATGACTATGTGCCGTTAGATAAACTTAACTATAAGAAAACCATTGACATGGTGCATAAAAACGACATTGTATTATCTATAGGCGGTGATAATTATTGTTATGCTGATGTGAATAAATATATTATGCTACATAATATGATGATTTCTAGGGGAGCCAAGACAGTATTATGGGGATGTTCTATCAATCCGGAAGTATTGAGTAATCCGGAAATTGTTAATGATGTGAGACAATATCAGCTTATTACAGCAAGAGAATCTATTACTTATAATGCACTGAAAAAAATAAATCCCAATACCATACTTGTTGCAGATCCTGCATTTGGACTCAAAACAGCATATGCAGAAATTCCATCTAAGTTTATCAATAAAAACATGGTAGGAATTAATTTGAGTCCGATGGTACAAAAAGAAGAAAAGATTTCAGGAATTATAATGAAAAATTATGAGATCTTGATAGAACATATTTTGAAAGAAACAGATATGGCAATTGCATTAATTCCTCATGTAATCTGGGATGACAGTGATGATAGGATACCATTAATGCAGTTGTATGAACGTTATAAAAAAAGTGGAAGAGTTTTAGTAATAGAAGATCAAAATTGTTCAAAACTTAAGTATGCGATTTCAAAATGTAGATTTTTTGTTGGGGCAAGAACGCATTCCACTATTGCGGCATATTCTTCGGGGATACCAACACTGGTTGTAGGATACTCTGTAAAGGCAAGAGGAATTGCTAGGGACTTGTTTGGAGATGAAGAACAGTATAGTTTATCTGTTCAAAGGCTGAAAGAAACAGATGAGTTGCTTAAAAAGTTTAGATGGATATTAGAAAATGAAGAATTAATCAAAAAACAATTAAATAGCAAAATACCAGAAGTTATTAAAAGAGCATTAACTGCAAAAGAATATGTTGAGCGATTACTTTAAAGAGGAGATGGTTCATGTCTAGATTAAAAAATTCTGCTAAGAATATTTTGGGGTCATTTGGGAATAATTTTGTGGCTTCTTTATTAGGCTTGATTTCTAGAACTGTGTTTATCTATACATTGGGAGCGGATTACTTGGGACTATCTGGGCTCTTAAGTAATGTTTTAGGATTTTTGGCGATTGGTGAATTGGGGATTGCAACTGCAATTGGGTTCAGTCTTTATAAGCCCTTAGCTGAGAAAGATTATAAGTCCATCAGTACATTAATGTCCGTCTATAGAAAAGCATATTCGGTTATAGGTGTTATTGTGCTTTTAGCTGGAATTATTCTATTTCAATTCTTAGATTTTTTTGTTCCCGTAGAACAACAGCCAGACGGAACAACCTTTGCTTACTTTGCGTTTTTAATTAATACTGTTATTGGTTATTTTTTATCATATAAGACCACACTGATATCCTCAGATAACCAAGCGTTTAGACTGATTCCAATTAATGTATCAATAAATTGTGTTCAAACACTTTTGCAGATTATTGCATTGTTAATTTGGAAAAGTTATATTGTATATTTAACAATACAGATCGGATGCTCGATCGTTTTGATGGCCGCACAAAATTTATACATAACAAAAAAATATGATAAAGTTACTTTTTATTCAAAGGATAGACTGACAGGTGCTCAAAAACAGGAAATTCAAAAAAATATATCAGGATTGATTGTTGCAAAAATAGGAGACTATTTGGTTAATTCAACGGATAATCTTATTATTACAAAACTTGTAAGCTTAGTAGCCACAGGAATATATTCCAACTATCTTTTGATTCGGAATCTGATCAACGGATACATAAGTGCTTTGTTTGCAGGTGTCACTGCTGGAATAGGAAATATAGTGGCAGTGGAGAATGATGAAAAAAAATTAGATGTATTTAATACAATGTTTTTCATTGCCTTTTTTATTTATAGCATAGAAGCTACATGTTTTATGTGTTTATTTAATCCATTTATTGGTGAAATTTGGATTGGTGAAAAATACTTATTTAGAACAGGAACTGTAGCAATTATTGTAATAAATAATTATCTGACAGGATTACGAATGCCACTCATTACCATGAAGGGAGCAGCGGGGAAATATTTAGAAGATGCTTGGGTTCCATTTGCTTTTGCGATTATTAACTTGGTTGCATCTATCTTATTTGCTAAGCCGTTTGGGGTTTCAGGAGTTTTTCTGGGTACAATTGTTGGCAGTCTACTTACTGCTGATTGGTATAGGCCAATTGTAATCTATAGATCTGTATTTCATTGTCCTGTTAGAGCGTATTATAAACGATATGTATTATATGTTTGCTTAGGGATTATCTATATTGCACTGGCATATTGGACTTGCACCTGGATTTCTAGGGGAAATATCTACTTTAGATTTGTAGAAAAAGCGGTTGTTGCTATTGCTATTCCAAGTGGATTTAATTATATTTTGTTTCACCATACCAATGAATTTAATTCTGTAATGAAGCTTATGAAACGTATTGGAAAAAGACCGTTGGGCAAAATTAAAGACTTTTTAAAACGGAGAAATTATGAATAAAAAAGTTAGCATTATTATTCCATGCTTTAATGGAGAACGTTTTATTGATAGATGTTTACATTCTATTGAAATTCAAAATTATCCACATATTGAAGTGGTTGTGGTAAATGATGGATCGATAGATCAAAGTGAATCCAAGATATTGGAATGGAAAGAAGTACTGGAAAATAAAAAGATTTCATTAATATATATTAAACAAAAAAATCAAGGGATTGGAAGCGCAATAAATACCGGCCTGAAATATATTTCTGGAGAGTATTTATTATTATTGGACATCGATGACGAGTATTTGCAAGGTGCATTGTTAGAGCGAGTACAGTTTTTAGAAAGTCATAGGGAAATGGATGTAGTGCGTTCGAATGGGTGGTATGTAAGAAAAAATGGAAAAAGCCTGTTTATTTATGATGAATGTGAGAAAAATATTCAGGATGTTTTTACGGCATTATTGGAAGGGAAGACAAATAATTGGGCTGGAAGTTATATGGTTAGAGTGTCTTCCTTGTTTAAATTTTATCCTGAAAGAGAAATTTATCAATCAAAATATGGACAAAATTTACAACTGTTATTGCCATTGCTTTACAATAAAAAATGTGGATTTATTGATAAACCACATATGAATTATAACCAGCAAGAAAATTCATTAACCAAAACTAATGTTGAAAAGAGTAAAAAGAAAAAGAGTTTAGATAATGCGAATGGTTTTCGTGATATTAGAGAACATATGGTTCAGATTATTATTCATGATGAAAGGGAACGAGAATATTATCTAGATATTATACAAAATTTTTACTGGAGAAGTGTCATGCAGATTGCAGGGGTGTATAATGATGACATTTTGATGAAAGAAGCTTTTTTGAAATTAAAAATAAATAAAAATGTACAATTGGATGACTATATTATATATTGTCGTTTGACACATCCTGAACTTGTTTTATTATTACGTTTGTTTAGAAAAATAAAATCTAAATTAGGAAATTTGTGAAGGCAGATCATGCAAAGGGCTATGATGATTATATATATGGCCGTGAGACTATGTGATGCTTATGTCAAAAAAAGTGCAAAAGAATTACAGTATGATTACAACAGGCTTTGTTGAACAGGAAGGTGAAGATTATGCCTAAATTCGCAGATAAAAGTCAATGCACAGGTTGCACTGCCTGTGTAAGCATTTGTCCACGGAACTGTATTCAGATGAAAAAAGATAATGCAGGATTTGAGTTTCCGGTAATTATGGAGCGGTCTGCGTGTATTGCTTGTGGGGCTTGTGAAAGAGTATGTCCCGTGTTAATGAAGAAAAAAGATGATGAAAACCTATCAACGTCTGCATATGCGGCATTCTCTAACAATAATGCACTTCGACTGGAGAGTTCCTCCGGTGGAATTTTCTCTGAGTTAGCAGCTACCATTTTACAGCGAGGCGGAGTGATCTATGGTGCAAGCTATGATGACGAAGGCGTAGTCAGACATATTGAGATCAAAGAGCAAACAGAACTCGGCAAACTACAAGGAGCGAAATATTCGCAAAGTATTTTAGGAGACTGCTTTTTAAGCATAAAAAAACAACTGGATTCCGGACGAATAGTGTTGTTTTCAGGTACACCTTGTCAGGTAGCCGGATTGAAAGCTTTTTTAAAACGAGATTATGAGAATTTGGTCTGCATAGATTTTGTATGTCATGGAGTGCCGTCTCCGATGGTATGGGAAAAATATGTAAAGTATCGATCTCTAACGGATAATAGTGATTCATTTCCACAGCATATAAATTTGCGAAATAAGGAAAGTGGTTGGAGTCATTACGCATACTCGGTTGAATTTGCTTATGCAGACAAGAAACGCTATTTATGTAAAAATGGTGATGATCCCTTCATGCAATTATTTGTAAAAGATTATATTTTGCGGGAATCTTGTAGTAGCTGTCATTTTAAAGGATATCATCGTGTTAGTGATATAACATTAGGCGATTTCTGGGGAATATGGAATATTAATCCCAAAATGGACGATAATAAAGGAACATCTCTTATATTAACGCATACTGCAAAAGGCGAAAAAATGATGAACGCAGTTTCTGAAAACATAAAATGTGAACAAGTTTATTTGGAACAGGCGGCAAGAGAAAATCCATCGTTATTGAGATCATCAGTTCATAAACAAAATAGAGATATTGTTTTAAAAACTATTGAAAGCGAAAATTTTCAGGAAATATTGCCATTACTTCAAGTAAAACAACCACAAAGGCGAAGTAAGAAGGAAATAATTAAGCGTGTACTCAAAAAGCTGTGTGGGTTAGGATGAGTCACGATAACGGAGGACATTATCAATGAAATGGCTACGGCAGCACAAATGGACGCTCATTATCAGCGTACTTCTATTCCTCGGAATCACAAACTGCCAAAACCTCGACCAATCAAAACACTCCCTAAGCTACTCTTCCTATCAGATCCCCTCCGACAAAATCGATACCCCAATCCGGATTTTGCAGCTGACGGATCTGCACAACAGCGAGTTTGGAGAAGACAATCAGGAGCTGATTGACCGGATAGCAAGTCAGTCTCCCGATCTGATCCTGCTCACGGGGGATCAGAGATTGCTACCAATTTGATTTCTTCTCTATGCGAGATTGCTCCCGTCTATCTGTCCTTGGGAAATCATGAGATAGAATACCAGGACAATTTTGGCACAGACGTCACACAATTGTATCAGGCCGCCGGTGCAATCGTTCTGGAGCACCAATACCGGGATATCACCGTAAAAGGCCAGTCTCTTCGCATTGGCGGCATTTACGGTTACTGCCTGCCGGACAAATACCTGGAAACGGAGGAAGCTGATCTTAGCGAATGCATGTTTTTATGGGATTTTGAGAATACCGACCGTTACAAGATCCTGCTTAGTCATCTTCCGATTGCCTGGCTGAAAAATGATGCCCTGGAGGAATGGAACATGGACTGCGTGTTTTCTGGTCATCTTCACGGAGGGCAGGTCATTTTGCCTGGAATCGGCGGCGTATATGCGCCGGATATGGGCTGGTTTCCGGGACGGCTGAAGGGTGTTTTTGATTCAAAGGATGGAAAACGGCATCTGGTTTTGTCTGCGGGGCTTGGAAATACGGAGGTGATTCCGCGGTTCAACAATATTCCGGAGATTGTCTGCGTGGATCTTGTACCGGAAGGAGGATGGTGAAAAAACTTGCACATGGATTAGGGCTGCGAATGTTACGGTTCGCTGGGAACCAGTGAACCGTAACTTAATCTGGGCATATTGTTTCACAGGATCGGCTGGCAGCTTGACATGTCGCCGGTCCTGTATTATAATAACGATGTTCACGAAAATGAAAGGATAGATGTACATGAACAAACAAGAATCTGATATTTTGAACGTGATCCTGCAATACCACTGCCGGAACCAGCGTGCGCTGGCGGAGCGGTGTGGGTTTTCACTGGGAATGGTAAACCGTTCGGTGAAAGCGCTGCAGGGGCAGGGTTTTTTAACAACAGATATGGAGCTGACGGAAAAAGCCAGGCTTGAGATGGCAAAGCATCGCCCGAAAAACGCGGTGATTCTGGCTGCCGGATATGGAATGCGGATGGTGCCGATTAATATGGAAACGCCGAAAGGACTTTTGGAAGTAGAGGGGGAACCGCTGATCGAGCGGCTGATCCGTCAGCTTCATGCGGTAAAGGTGAAGGAAATTTATGTTGTCGTTGGTTTTAAAAAGGAACAGTACGATTATCTGGTTGACCAGTATGGCGTGAAGCTGGTTGTCAATATGGAGTATGCAGAGAAAAACAACCTGCATTCCCTGGCAAAGGTATTGCCACAGCTTGGCGAAACGTATCTTATGCCGTGCGACCTCTGGTGCCGGGAAAATCCGTTTTCGGAGTA
>OCPZ01001669.1_pt1 | contig 9879 bp, 9 predicted proteins | sample 1538881 | NCBI WGS metagenome assembly OCPZ01 (sample SAMN04571733, study PRJEB22368) | human gut metagenome | biome: human gut; material: stool | host: Homo sapiens | place: Luxembourg | collected 2013-01-11 | reverse complement strand
CGGTCTTTCATGCAGCAGGGGCTCTCAATGTTTTTATGTCCTGCTCATATCGTCTCTGCCGGCACTTGGGGACGTTCCTTTTCTGCCGGCAGTTGGGGACACTCCTTTTCTGCCGGCAGTTGGGGACACTCTTGTTCGCCAGCAGCCCAGAAATCTATCCTTCATTCCAACCTGCCGTACCAGAAACAACAGACGTACGGCCAATGCCAACGACTCTCACTATCTGATTAATCGTAAGGCCCGCTTTTCTCATTTTGCAGAGAATAGGTCTACGCTCGGAAGGCTTCATGGATGCAAGCTCAGGAAGAGATGTGGGGGAAGCAATTCCCTTAGCGACCTCAAGAGCTTCATCGTCCAGAATGCGCGGTCGAGGTTCAGCATCGTAGGGAGCCTGGTCAATTCGTTCGGCAAGATAGTGCCGATACTCAAAAGATCCGCCCACGAGATCCAGAACAATTCCGGGATCGCAAAATCCAAATCCATCATAACCGTAAGCATATGCTCGATAACTTGACCAGCGATATGTATCAACAGCGGAAATGCCCGCCTTGACAGGATTCATATGAATGTAGTCCGCAAGTGAAATTGCCTGCACATCATTCTCGACCGGAATATTTGTAAATCGATCTTGGAACAGGTGCCCAACACGGTCGGTTTTGCGATTGAAATACATTGCATACGACGTAAGGATGCCGCTCATACACGAAGATATCTTCGTGTGAGGATCGTCGATCATAAGATGAAAGTGATTCGACATTAGACACCACGCCGTGACGCCAATTCCATTACCGACAAGCTTGTCCTCGAACAAGGTAAGCATGCGATATCGATCTTCATTATCTTCAAAGATGCAAATGCCGCCGTTGCCTCGCGCGATAATGTGGTTATAGCCCGTCAACGAAACGACTCGACCCGTTCTCGGCATATCGCCCTCCCATCACAAACCCACCGGGCAACATCTGATAGGCGCGGACGATCTAATTTGCTAAGCCCGTGCTGACAGTTTACAAGGCAAGTCAGGCAGATACTCCGAAAACGGCAAAACAGCTTTACAAGGAGTGTCCCAAAGTGCCGGCAGAAAAGGAACGTCCCCAAGTGCCGGGGAACGTCCCCAAGTGCCGGCTAGGCGGTGGCGCGGCCTAGCCAGTTGCCGCTGTGGTGGTAAACGGTGAACATCATGGCGGTGATGAGCCAGGTTACGGGGTAGACCAGCAGCAGGTGCTCAAGCGACGGATCGAACGGCATAATCGCAAATACCCAGATCACCCTGAGCACGACGGTGCCAAAAATCGTGAGCAGCATGGGCTGCAAGCTCACGCCGGCGCCGCGAATGGATCCCGACGCGTTCTCGATAATCGAGAAAATCGCGTAGAACGGCGCGATAAAATGGAGGATGGTCGTGGTGTACGCCGAAATCGAAGCATCGTCCACAAACAGACGTGACAACGGACCGGAGAACACCAGCAGCACGGCAGACAGGCCACCAATGAGCATAAACGACAGCACGAGCGACGTATGGTAGCCCTTGCGCATGCGCTCGTAGTTGCGCGCGCCAAAGTTCTGTGCCGAGAACGTGGTGATCGACACGCCAAGCGCCTCGGTAACCATCCAGACAATGCCATCCAGGCGGCCCGAAAGACCCCAAGCCGTGGTGACATCGGCGCCAAACGAGTTGACCGACACCTGAATCAAAACGTTGGAAATCGAATACGCAGCAGACTGAAAGCCAAGCGGCAGACCACATGAGATCATGCTCTTACAAATGTCAGGATCAATACCGAGCTTGGACAGTGAAAGCCGCCACGCACCCGGTGCGTGCATCATACGAATCACGATCATCGCGGCGTTGGAGCAAATGGTCAGCGCCACCGCGATGCCGCAGCCCAGAGCCTCCATATGAAGCACGGCAACGAAGATGACATCCAGCACCGCATTAACAAGGCAACCGGAAGCGATGATCACAGCAGGCCCGCGCGTGTCGCCCACGGCGCGCAGCAATGCCGTTCCCATATTGAGCAGCAGCGCCGCAACCATGGCGGCAAAATAGCAACGGGCATAGGCCACGCCCTCGGCCAATAATTCATGCGGCGTGTTCATAAGCACCAGCATGGGCTCAACGAACACTATGCCAAGAATCGAGAAAACGATACCGCCCACCAGCGCGAGCGTCATGGCCGTATGGACCGATCGGCTCAGGCGCCCGTCATCGTGCTGACCAAAAAACTGGCCCGTAATGACCGCGCAGCCGGCGCCGACGCCAACGCAAAAGCCAATGCAGAGCTCGGTGAGCACCATTGTGGCCTGGATGCCGCCCAACGCGAGCTTGCCGCCAAACTGACCGACGATATAGGTACCGATAAGCGTGTAGGCCTGCTGAAAAAACGAACTAAAAAAGATGGGAACGCACAGAGAAAGCAGCTGCTGCCAAATAACACCCTGCGTTACATCGATAGCCGTAGATTTCTTAGCCACACGCCCTCCCCACTAGCGTACGTCATACAACAAAACGGCAATTTAAGACCAAAGCCAATACCAGCTTAGCACCGACCGATATCGGCCGAAACGCCCCAAACCAGAGCCCGGTGCGAAATATCTGCCTAGTGATACAGCCCCGGCTGGTAGTGATACTCGTTGCTCACGTGCGGGCACAGCTGCCAAAAGGCGACGGCACTCGCCGCGGCCACGTTGAGCGAATCAACCCCGTGCGCCATCGGAATGCGCACGGCTCGGTCGCAGCCAGCAATGGTCTTGGCGCCTAAGCCAGCACCCTCGGTGCCCATAAAGATTGCCAGGCGGTCAATCTCCTGCAGCGCGGGATCGTCCAACGACACCGAATCATCCGTCAACGCCATGGCGGCACACGAAAACCCGGCATCGTGTAACGCCGCCAGCCCATCATGCGGCCATACGCGCGCCTCGCTGCCAATGCGCGTCCAGGGCACCTGGAACACCGTACCCATGCTCACGCGGGCCGAGCGACGATACAGCGGGTCACAGCACGTAGGACTCACCAAAATGCCATCGACGTTCAGCGCAGCCGCCGAGCGGAAAATCGCGCCGACGTTGGTGTGGTCGACAATGCCCTCGAGCACGCACACGCGCACCGGGCGCTCCCCCGCCGCCTCGACGACGCCGCCCAAGAACTCGGCTACCGGAATCTGACGCGGGCGACGAAACGCCGCAAGCGCACCGCGCGTCACGTTAAAGCCCGTCAACTGCTCCATGAGCTCCATGGAGGCGACGAACACAGGAACAGGACCCGCGCCCTCGCGCACGACTAGGCGCTCAAACAGCGGCATCATCTGGTCGAGCCAGCGTTCGCCCAAAAGAAAGCTCACCGGCTCGTATCCGGCACGCACCGCGCGCTCAATAACCTTGGCACTCTCGGCGATAAAGATGCCCTTTTGCGGCTCTAGCACGCAGCGCAGCTCACGCTCGGTCAGTCGCACGTAGGCATCGAGCCGCTCGTCCTCGAGCGAATCAATTCGCAGAACCTCAACGGCATCAGTCATAGCAGCCTGCCCGCACCCTTCTTTACAGCACATCTATATCAAACGAGGCGACGCTAAGCGCCGCCCCATACATTCAATCAATCCGATAATACCGTTCACGCCAGGCGATTTACGCCTCAACGCGACGATACGTCACGAACTCATAATCGACACCCTCGTCGCCCTCGCCCGAGGCAATCGTGGCAACACCGCCACGCCACGCAATCTCCCATGCGGGATCGGCGTCCAAATCGGGAAAGTACGTGTCCACGGCATGAGTGCAATGGTTGTGCGTGACCTCGGCCTCGACGCAATACGGCAAAAACTGCCGATAGACATCGCCGCCACCAATCACCCAGGCAACGGGCTCATCGGCAACCGCGGCGAGCGCCTCGTCGATGCTATGGACCACGTCGACGCCCTGGGGCGCAAAATCCTCGTCACGCGTGAGCACGATATTGCGACGATTCTTGAGCGGACGCCCACCGGGAAAACTCAACAGGGTCTTGCGCCCCATAATAACCGGGCAACCTTTGGTGCACGCCACAAAATGGCGCATGTCGGCGCGATTGGACACCACCATGTCGCCCTCGCACCCAATGCCCCAATCCTCACACACGGCGACGATAGCAGATAGCTTACACGTCATGAGCACCACCTACACCGCAATGGGAATGTTCTTGACCTGCGGGCCGTGCTCATAGCCCTCCACAATCAGGTCGTCGGTCGTAAACGCATAGAAATCGTGCACGTCGGGGTTAAGCGTTACCTTAGGCGCCGCAAACTGCGGACGCTCGATAAGTTCGCGGACAATATCGACATGACGGTCGTAGATATGGGCGTCGGCGATCACATGCAGCAGCTCGCCGGGAATCATATCGATCGACTGCGCAACCATCATCAGCAAGATGGCGTACTGACACACATTCCAGTTGTTCGCGGCCAAAATGTCCTGGCTGCGCTGGTTGAGAATCATGTTGAGCGTCGGCTTGTCGTCCTGCGGGCGCTGCGTGACGTTATAGGTCACGCTGTACGCGCACGGATACAGGTGCATCTCGGACAGGTCGCTAAACACATACGTGTTGGTCATGATGCGGCGACTGTACGGTGTGTGCTTAAGATCGTACAGCACTCGGTCCATCTGGTCGAAATCGCCCTCGGCATAATGGCTCTTCTGGCCAATCTGATACCCGTAGGCCTTGCCGATGGAGCCGGTCTCGTCGGCCCACTCATCCCAAATATGGCTGTTGAGGTCATGGACGTTATTGGACTTCTTTTGATAGATCCACAAAATCTCGTCCATCGCAGACTTAAGCGCCGTGCGGCGCAGGGTGAGCGCAGGGAACTCCTCGCGCAGGTCGTAGCGCGCCGTAACGCCAAAGTTTTTAATGGTATAGGCAGGGGTGCCGTCCTCCCACACCGGACGGACCTTTTGGCCCTCGGTGGTGGTGCCATGGTCCAAGATATCGCAGCACATGGTTACAAACTGTTGATCAGCCTTGCTCATTGACCCTCCTGTCAGTCGTCTACAAGCGAGATTCATTGTAGCCCAGGCGCACGCGGCCCCACAGCCCAAACATAAGCCCTCATTTTCTGACATATGCCAGAAATTCCTTGCGCAAATCCGCAGGTTCGCTATTCTATTGTTGACATATGTCAGATTTGGAGAGTGCGCATGGCAGGAAGACGCGAAAAATTGCGCCGCGTCGGGATCATCCCCGAATATCGCGGTTTTACCCCCGATGGCCTGGCGAGCGGCGACGCCATCGACATGACGGTCGACGAGCTCGAGGTCCTACGCCTATGTGACCTGGAAGGACTCAATCAGGAGGAAGTCGCCCAGTGCATGGGTATTGCCCGCGCCACGGTGGCGGCAATCTGCAGCCGCTCGCATCGCAAGGTGGCAAACGCGCTGGTCAATGGACGGGCGATCAGTATCGAGGGCGGCAATATCGCATACTCCCCCATCACCACGACAACGGCCGCATGGCCAGCAAAGGAGGTCGACACCGTGAGGGTGGCAACGACGTACGACAACGGCAACATCTTTATGCACTTTGGCCGCAGCGAACAGTTCAAGATCTACGACATCCAGGACGACAAGGTCCTCAACGAGCAGGTCGTGGGCACCGGCGGCACTGGTCACGGTGCATTGGCGGGTCTGCTTACCAACGGTGGCGTTGACACGCTCATCTGCGGCGGTATCGGCGGCGGCGCCATCAACGCGCTTACCCAGGCCGGCATTAAGGTCTATGCAGGCGCCCAGGGTAACTGCGACGCATGCGTCGAGGCGCTCATTGCCGGCACGCTCGCGCAGACCGGCGAGGCCACCTGCGATTGCCATGGCCACGACCACGAGCACATCCATGAGCACGGCGGATCCTGCGGTTGCCACGGCCATCACGAGAACGAGGGTCACGAGGGCTGCAGCTGCCACTAACAGCAGGCAATCGATGCCATCACGCGTCTGCTCACACAACATATAACGCACCAACGACGAAGGCCGCCTGGAATACCATCCAGGCGGCCTTCGCCATACACGACTCTACCAGTCGTTACTTCTTATTGCGCATCTGCGCTTCCATCTGGCGCAGCAGATCCATATCGGACTTAGGACCGCCCGTCCCAAGTCCGCCCATGCCGCCCAGGCCCATGGCATCCAGACCGGGAATATTGGGCATGCGCATCTTTTTGCCCTTCTTACCCTTCTTGCCCTTCTTGCCGCCGGCCTGCGCCTGATTGGCCATCGAGCGCATGCGGCCCATCATCTTATTCATCTCGCCCCACTGCTTCATAAGGCTATTGACCTCAGTGGGGGTCACGCCGGCGCCCTTGGCGATGCGGGCGCGACGCTGACCGTTGATGATGGAGGGACGAAGGCGCTCCTCCTTGGTCATCGACATGATGATGGCCTCGTTCTTGTCGAAGATGCCTTCGTCCAGGTTGCCACCCATCTGGTTGAGCGCACGCTGGCCACCGGGGAGCATGCCCAGAATGCCCTTCATGCCGCCCATCTTCTTGACGGCCTTCATCTGGTCGAGCATGTCGTTCATGGTAAAGCCCTCGCGCAGCATGCGCTCGGCGGCCTCGAGCTGCTCGGCATCGGCGGCCTCCTGGGCCTTCTCGATAATGCCGACAACATCACCCATGCCCAAGATGCGCTTGGCCATGCGGTCGGGGTAGAACGGCTCCAGCGAATCGGGCTTCTCGCCCATGCTCACGAACTTGATGGGCTTGCCGGTCACCTGGCGCACGGAAAGCGCGCCGCCGCCACGGGCGTCGCCGTCGAGCTTGGAGATGATCACTCCGTCAAAGTCGGTGCGCTCGGCGAAGGTCGAGACGACGTTGACGATATCCTGGCCGGTCATGGCATCGACGACCATCAGCACCTGATCGGGCTTGGCGGCCTTCTTGATGTCCACGGCCTCCTGCATCATCTGCTCATCAATCTGCAGACGACCGGCGGTATCGACGATGACCACATCGCGCAGGTGGTCGACGGCCTCCTGGATGGCACCCTTGGCAATGTCAACCGGGTGCGCGCCGTCACCGCGGAAGACCGGCACGCCGATCTCGCCACCGAGCGTGGCCAGCTGGTCGGCAGCGGCGGGACGATAGACGTCGCACGCGGCGAGCAGCGGCGAGCGGCCCTGCTTCTTGAGCAGGTAAGCCAGCTTTACGGCCGCCGTGGTCTTACCGGAGCCCTGCAGGCCCACGAGCATGATGACATTGGGAATGCGGTTACTAAAGACGAGCTTGCTCTCGGTGGAGCCGAGCATCTCGGTGAGCTCGTCGAGCACGATCTTGACGACGTTTTGCGCCGGCGACAGCGACTCCATGACCTCGGCGGTCATGCAGCGCTCCTTGGTCTTGGCGACGAACTCCTTGACGACCTTGAAGTTGACGTCGGCCTCGAGCAGCGCCATGCGAATGTCGCGCATGGCCGAGGTGATATCGGCCTCGGTCAGCTTGCCCTTGCCGCGCAGGCGGTCAAATGTGTCGTTGAGGCGATCGCTCAGGGAATCAAACACTAGTCACTCCTTAATTGGACTCGCCCACCAGGGCGCGGCAGAAATCTTTGGCATTAAACTCCTGCAGGTCATCGACCTGCTCGCCCACGCCGATGCGCAGGATGGGAAGCTTGAGCTTCTCGGCCACGGCCATGGCGATACCGCCCTTTGCCGTGCCGTCGAGCTTTGTCATGATAATACCGTCCAGGCCCAGCGCCTCGTTAAACTCGAGCGCCTGGTTCAGGCCGTTTTGGCCTGTTGCGGCATCGATTACGAGGACGACCGAGACGGGCATGGGGCCGGCGGCCATATTGGCGGCGCGCTTACGCGTCACGTTGACCACCTTGGCAAGCTCGCGCATGAGCTCGGGGCTCGTGTGCAGACGACCGGCGGTGTCGATAAGCACCAGGTCGCTGCCGCGCTTGTCGGCCTCGTCGAGCACGTCGTAGCAAACGCTCGCCGGGTCGGAGCCGCGGTCGCGCTTGATGACGGGAACGCCGGCGCGCTGGCCCCACACATCGAGCTGCTCAATGGCGGCGGCGCGGAAGGTGTCGGCTGAGCCGATCACGACGTTCTTGCCGCGGGCAGACATGGCGCTCGCGATCTTGCCGACCGTCGTGGTCTTGCCGGCACCGTTAATGCCCACAAACTCGGCGTGTCGGCGAACGGATCGCGCTCGACGGGCACAAAATGCTGCTCGAGCTGCTCGGCCAGGGCGCGACGGAGCTGCGGGGCGGTCTTAAGGTTCTTCTTGGCCGCGGCATCGCGCAGGTCATCGGACACCTGGATCGCGACCTCGGCACCCATGTCACCCATGACGAGGGTGTCCTCTAGGTCCTCCCAAAAATCCTCGTCGACCTCGCCGCCAAAGTAGAAGACCTCGTTGAGGGCCTCGCGGCTGCGCTCAAGTCCGCGCGAGAGAGCATCGAAGAATCCCATTATGCATTCACGACCTTTCCGGTTTCGCGATCGAGTTTTTGCGAGACGACGCGACTGACGCCGTCGGCTTGCATCGAGACGCCGTAGAGGACGTCAGCGTCCTCCATAGTACGGCGCTGATGCGAGATAACCAAGAGCTGCGTATCGGAACGCAACACGTCGAGTGCGCCGATGAGCTTGGACAGGTTGGCGTCATCGAGCGCCGCCTCGACCTCGTCCAGCACATAGAACGGCACCGTACGCGTGCGATAGACAGCAAAGAGCAAGGCGAGCGCCGTCAGGCTCTTCTCGCCGCCCGACATGAGCATCATCTTGGTGATGCGCTTGCCACGCGGCTGCGCCACGACCTCTATGCCCGTCTCGGCCGGATGCTCAGGGTCGGTCATCTCCAGATGTGCCTGGCCACCCGGGAACAGCATGGCGAAGATCTCGCGGAAGTTCGCATCGACCTTCTCGAAGGTCACCAGGAAGGCCTTGCGCATCTTACGGTCAATGGCCACGGTGATCTTGGTGAGCGCCTTGCGCGCGCTCTCCAGATCGGCCAGCTGCTCCTCGATGTAATCGGCGCGGCGCTTGAGCTGCTCGTACTCCTCCATGGCAACCTGGTTCACAGGGCCCAGGTTGTTGATCTGGCGCACGAGCTGGTTGAGCTCACGCTCGGCAGCGTCACGGTCGGTGGGCGCAGGAAGCATGAGCGCCTCCTCGAGCACCGTGGTGCCATCGGCGGTAATGGCCTTGATAGCCGCCTCTACCTGCACCTCAAGCTTGCCGCGAGCGACCTTGAACTCGTTTTGCGTCGCGGTGGCGGCATCGACCCGCTCCTTGGCGCGGGAGACCTCGGCCTTGGCGTCCTCAATGGTCTTCTTAAGCGAGGCCGAGTCAGCCTCCTCGAGCGAAGCCTGGTCACGCAGACGCGAGGCCCAATCCGACGCGCGCTCCAGCAGGGCCGAATAGCGCTCGTGCATGGGATCGACGCGCAGGCGCAGCAATTCGAGCGAGCGCGAGGCCTGGCGTGTTCCGCGGATACGGCGGTCGATGCCCTCAAGACGATGCTCCAGATCGGGCACGCGGCCCTTCAGCGAACGCAGGCGTTCGCTCGTCTGGGCTAGGCGAACCTTGGCGTCGGCGAGCTTGCCGGCAGCCTCGGAATCGTCACGGCGAACGCGGTCGAGTTCGTCGTTGGCCTCGGCAATCTGCAACCCCAGATTGCTTGCCTGCGCGCGAGCCTCGTCACGCGAACGGGTGAGCTCGTCAACGCGCGGGCGCGCAGCGCGAACGGCTTCGGAGGCCTGCTCGCGGCGCTTGGAGATGCGCACGCGCTCGACCTCGGCATTGTTGGCGCTTTGCTCCAAGCGGCCGATCTCGGAGAGCAGCGAGCGGCGCTCGCCCTCAAGACGGGCGATCTCGCCGGCGGCATCGCCCTCAGCGGCACGCGCTTC
>OCPZ01001658.1_pt1 | contig 9939 bp, 10 predicted proteins | sample 1538881 | NCBI WGS metagenome assembly OCPZ01 (sample SAMN04571733, study PRJEB22368) | human gut metagenome | biome: human gut; material: stool | host: Homo sapiens | place: Luxembourg | collected 2013-01-11 | reverse complement strand
GTGGTACTTTTTACAATGATGCCGTGCTCCGCAGTTTTGAAAAGATTTCCGGCTGTGAATGTGTCCGTCCGGATATCGCAGGTATCATGGGTGCTTTCGGAGCTGCTCTCATCGCAAGAGAACGTCATGAAGCTGACTATCAGACAACGATGCTTTCCATCGACGAGATCAATGCATTAACTTTTGATACCAAACTTGCAAGATGTCAGGGTTGTACCAACCACTGTCTGCTGACGATCAACCGTTTCTCCGGAAACCGCCAGTATATCACGGGAAACCGCTGTGAGCGCGGTGTCGGCGGCGTAAAAAACAAAGAAAATATTCCGAACTTATTTGAATACAAGAATAAACGCTTATTCGACTACCCTTCCTTAAAGCCGGAAGAAGCCCTGCGTGGAACAGTAGGTATCCCAAGAGTTTTAAATATGTACGAGAATTTCCCGTTCTGGGCTACTTTTTTCAAAAAACTCGGATTTTCCGTTGTACTGTCACCACAGTCCACCAGAAAAATCTATGAGCTCGGCATTGACTCAATTCCAAGTGAATCCGAATGTTATCCGGCAAAACTTGCACATGGACATGTGACCTGGCTGATCCATCAGAATGTAGACTTTATTTTCTACCCATGTGTACCTTATGAGCGCAATGAATTTCCGGATTCCAACAACCATTACAACTGCCCGATCGTAACCTCCTACGCGGAAAATATCAAAAATAACGTGGAAGATATTACTTCCGGCAAGGTACGTTTTTATAATCCATTCATGGCATTTACCAGCGAAGAAACTTTATCTTCCCAGCTTGTAAAAACCTTTGGTGCACCGGAATTTGCCATCCCGGAATCAGAGATCCGTGACGCTGTTTCCGAAGGTTACAAAGAACTTGCTGTTGTCCGCATGGAAATGCAGAAAAAAGGTGAAGAAGTCTTAGCTTATATGGAGAAAACCGGCAAACGCGGTATTGTATTAGCAGGACGTCCATACCATGTTGACCCTGAGATCAACCACGGTATCCCGGAACTGATCAATTCCTATGGTATTGCCGTACTGACTGAGGACTCCGTTTCTCACCTTCATCAAGTGGAACGCCCTCTGATCGTTATGGATCAGTGGATGTATCATTCCCGTCTGTATGCGGCTGCAAACTTTGTAAAAACCAGGGATGACCTTGATCTGATCCAGTTGAACTCCTTCGGTTGTGGCTTAGACGCAGTTACCACCGACGCAGTCAACGACATCCTGACAAAATCAGGCAAGATCTACACATGCTTAAAGATTGATGAGGTTAACAACTTAGGTGCTGCAAGGATTCGTATCCGTTCCCTGCTCTCCGCCATCCGTGTGCGTGAGAAGAAACAGACAAAACGGACAATTATTCCTTCCAACTATAACAGAGTTGTTTTCACGGAAGAGATGCGTAAAAATTATACAATTCTCTGTCCGCAGATGTCACCGATCCACTTTGAGCTGTTAGAACCTGCATTCTGTGCAGCCGGTTATAACCTGGTGGTACCGGATGTTCCAAGCCGCACCTGTGTGGATGTCGGATTAAAATATGTAAATAATGATGCCTGCTATCCGTCACTGATTGTGGTCGGACAGCTTATGAGTGCTGTTATGTCTGGAAATTATGACATGAACAAAACCGCGATCCTGATCTCGCAGACCGGCGGAGGCTGTCGTGCCAGCAACTACATCGGTTTTATCCGTCGTGCTCTTGAAAAAGCAGGATATCCGAATGTACCGGTAATCTCCATCAACTTAAGCGGACTTGAAAGCAATCCTGGCTTTAAACTGACGCCTTCACTGATCCAGCACGGACTATATGCATTAGAGTTTGGCGATATTTTCCTTCGCTGTCTGTACCGCACACGTCCTTATGAAGCAGTAAAAGGATCTGCGAATGCACTGCATGAGAAATGGAAAAAAGAAGTAATCTCCTTTATCACACAAGATAAACTGTTGTCCCACCGCAAATTTAAGCAGATGTGCCGTCAGATCATCCGCGATTTTGACAACCTTGACCGTGTAGATGTGAAAAAACCGCGTGTCGGCGTCGTTGGAGAGATCTTAGTAAAATTCCATCCTGCTGCAAACAACGATTTAGTCGGATTGTTAGAATCCGAAGGCGCAGAAGCTGTCGTGCCGGATCTGACCGACTTCCTGCTCTACTGCTTCTATAACACCGGATTTAAGGCTGACAACCTCGGTTTCAGCAAAAAGTCCAAACGCATTGGACGACTTGGCATCAATTTCTTTGAATGGTTAAGAAGCGCTGCCAGAGATGAATTTGAAAAGAGTAAGCATTTTGATCCGCCTGCTCATATCGACGATCTTGCAAATTATGCAAGAGATATCGTATCCGAAGGTAATCAGACCGGTGAAGGATGGTTCTTAACCGGCGAGATGATGGAGCTGATCCACAGTGGTACACCAAACATCGTCTGTACACAGCCATTTGCCTGCCTGCCGAACCACGTTGTAGGAAAAGGTGTTATCAAAGAGCTGCGCCACCGTTTCCCGGAATCAAATATCGTTGCCATTGACTACGATCCGGGTGCAAGTGAAGTAAACCAGTTGAACCGTATCAAACTGATGCTCTCAACTGCAAACAAAAATCTTGCAAAGCAATCTTTATAAATCACACACAGATTTATCATCATGCATTACCGTTTTCACAGCCGCGCTTATAGGGTGCGGCTGTTTTTCTTTTGTGTCTCTGTAAATATTATTTCCAGACAGCATAATAATTCCGGTTCTGTTCGACCGGCTGTGAAAAATCTGCCTCATATCCCTTGTCGTCCTGCCAGCCTGCGAACTCCCTGTCTTTGTATTCCGGCACTGCGGGTGCACTGATCGTATCTCCTTCCGTCACACAGTACTTTTTATAACATTCACTGTTATCTGCATCTTTATAAAACTGTACATAATATTTCTGAATTTCTACTATTTGCAACTTGTCTGCCAATACAGTCCGGCTGCATTTCACAGTACCGGTTTTTCCATTCGGATGCATAAACGTTCTATCTACTCCCACAGAAAATAGTCCCTTCTCCTTATCAGCTCCCATGATCCGCATTACAATACCAGTTTGGGCATCCAGCTCCTTTGCAATCTGTTCTGTCACATCCGCGGTAAATTCCTGATTATCGGCTACATTATACAACTGTTTTATCTTTACATTACAAAGTATATTTTCTACAACCGCCGGGAGCTGGCTTTCCAGCTCTGTAGCGTAATTCATACGGCCGGTTACCGTTAATATTATCAGAATTGTTATTGCACCAATTACAATTCCAATCATCATAGTTATCATATTTTTCACTTTTCCCACCCTTTATCTGTCATTCATTTACCGGTATATTTACCACGGCATATCTGACTCTGTTATCATGATCTTCTGTCATCACACTTACTTCATACACCCCCGGCATCTGAAAATCCAGTTTATTTTCCAGCACTGTTCCATCGGGTGAAATAACTTTCATCAACTGTATCTGCAATTCATTTTCTGCATAATCCCACGCCTTTATAATATCTGTCATCTGATATGTTCCAATTTTCAGATATCCTGTTATGGCTGTTTCAAAATGGGGTGGTTTTTTTTGTGATTCCTCATAAAACGTTTCAAAATCTGCCGGGTTTTCCGTCTGCCGATCCATATGACCAGATACGATCTCAACGATTCCCTTATTTCCGTTTTCATCCGTCACTCCCCTAAAAACAAGCCACATTACCCCCACAAGGATTATCGCCTGAAGAATTGTTTTCCCATAAACTTTGATCACTTCATGCATATCCACCTCCTATCCGCCGCAGATACAATTCAGAAACTGCTGCACAAATTCATAAACGGCTCCGCCCTGCCTCATATTTTCATACCAGTAACCAACTAAAAAAAGTGTCACGGTAATTGTCAGAAATCCACTTCCAAATTCCTCAATGATATCCTCCATCTGCTTTCCCTTTCCTGTGTTCTTTAAAAAGATGACACATAATTTAAAATTTCATAAAACATTCTTATCACTGCACTGCCAGCCAAAATCCCCAGAAACGCTCCGCCAAATTTTTCCACGATCATCATAAGGCTCAAATCTATCACCTCGCAATCGCATATGTAATATTCTCTTCGTAAATTCCAAGTACCGGTATGCGGTAATGATACTTTAATGCCACCTGTGCAGCCCTCATATTTTGCCATGCGTCATAAACACAATCCGAAATCTCCAATTCATATCCGTCCTCTGCCGCCTTCTTTTTACAGGCATCGATCACACTCGGATTAAAATTACTGTTTTCCAGTTCCGCAACCACCTGTGATTTATACTCTTTTGCAGCAGCAACCTGCCCACTCGCCCCAATCAGACCTGTACATATAAAAATATTTGCCATCATTATAAATAAAATACCAAATGCCCCGATTATCTGCCTCATTGCACTGCACCTCCCATACTTCCAAGCATATGAAACATCATTATCATTCCAACTGTCAGATCGATCAGAAGTTTTACGGTTGCCGCTATAACAGGATAAGAAAATATCATTTTCTGTCTAAATGCGATTTTTCCATTTCGGATTTCTTCTGCCCGGTTCTGCATTTCATTCACATGCATGATCAGATGATTCATCTGTGTCACTGCATCCCCGGTTCCCATCTCCGCAACAGCATGAAGCATTTTCATGCAATTCTGTGCTTCCGGCACATCAAATTCTTTGCAAAATTCTGTATATGCACTCAGTTTTTCCGGCGTTTTTTTTAATCGCTCCTCCAGACATTCAATCTCATATCTGAGCACCGGCGGTGCACTGTTTTTTGACTTTTCGATTGAAACCTGTACATTATTATTCTGCAATAACAGAGCAAGTTCCATAAACCAGCCCGGAAGAGCCAGATAAACAGCCTCCTTCACATCTCTTTTTGCAATCTGATACCCCACCTTATGCTGCATGGCTAAAAAAAGCGTCACCGGGAATAAAATTCCTGCGAGAATAAGTTTTCCGGCCAATACAGCAGCTAACATCATACCAGCCGCCGGCAATGCCCATAACATACTTTTTCTTTTTTCCTTTTTCTCATTGTAATGGTACACCATTTCACAGCTTGAACTGATTTCCTGTTCTTTCTCCACCTTCTCTGTGGCTAGCCAGTCATTCGTCAGATTCCTCGAACTCTTTACAAATACCCATAATAGGAAAAGCAGAAATACAAGTGATGAGACCTGAATGATCCCTACTCCAAAAATATTAAAATCCGTTTTCACCACAAAAAGATCTTTCATGGAATCTAACACATACAATGCCGTCGCACACAAAATAACGGATACAATCACAGAAATAATGTTATCCGTATGACTTTTTTTCTTCTCTGCCTGAAGCTGATAGCCTCTGCGCTTCCACAATTCGATATCTTCTAACAGGAGCAGTGCAGACTCACTCATCTCTCCCCCATGTTCCTCTGCATTGATCAAAAGCTCATGAAGCATTTTTATTTTAGGGCATTGATATTGACTTTCAATCGGTTCTAATGCTGATTCAAAGACATTTTCTCCTGCAGAGAAGTCTCCAAATTCCAGTTTCAGAATCACCTGCTCAATACAGGAACGCATCTTCCCTTCTTCAAATATTTCTCTGGTTTCCTTTAATGCACTTAAAATTTTTCCTGTTTTCTGAAATGCATATAACATCTGCTCCATATATTCCGCAGCATCCGCAAATCGTTTCTGCTCGTACATCTTATGGTACATATCCAGCACCAGAACCGGAAGCATCATGATAACCGCGGTCAACGCGATCACAACGCCGCCCGCTTTAAGCCGGAACACGGCACCTATGCCAATCACCCCTGCGAGTGCCAGAAAAATCATCACTGCATGGGTTTTCCACGAAAAATGATACCCATACATATCCACTTTTTTCTGCAGATTTTTCGGATTCCAAAAAGTCAGCCACCCCACGATACATCCTCTCCTTTCATCGGTTCTCTTTAAGATACGTTTCAAACTGTCTGCATACAAAAGGCTCCTCCACGCCTGTTTCCCTGAACCTTTTTTTGATATCCGGCGGCAATTCCTTCGATACAAGCGCTCCATCATCGACGATCATATAAATTCTGTTTTTCCCTTCTTCACGCGAAAAAAAACATAGCTGATCTATATAACGTCTGACCTTTCCATCGGAAGATTCGATTTTTCGGATCAGAACTGCAGCATTCACATAACGGTAAATCCGATTTTCCATACGCTGTGCATCATTGACATTATTCATCATATTTAATATCCGATCCGGAAGTTTTCTCACATCATCCAGATGGATCGTCGTAAATCCATGAACGCCGGTGCTCCATTGCTCCAACAATGATGTTACCTCCACAGAGCGCGCCTCCGAGAGCATCAGCCAGCTTGGATTCTGACGCAGTGAGGCTTTGATTGCATCTGTATAATCAAATCCCTTTCCGACACGAAGTTCAACCGCATCTGCACCGGGATTGATGTTCGCATAATGGATCTCCAACGAATCTTCTATCGTGATAACACGTTCTTCCTTTCTGATAAACTGCATAAAAAATTTTGCACATTCTGTCTTGCCTGCCCCCGGCTCCCCTCCAAAAACAAGATTCATCTTCGCCTGCACACAATTTAACAGCAGATGCAGCACTTCTTTCTCACAGTACTTCTGATCCAGCAGATTCTCTAAGGTATTTCTTACAAAACACGGGGATTTACGGATACAGATGCTGATCCCCGATATCGCCGACTCATGAATAATACTGATTCTCAGTTCTTTTGTATCCGCTTCCAGTATTTTGTTTGCATTATTAAATTGTTTATTGATACAATTTGAGATATTGTGTGTAAATGTACTGATAAAATATTCCGGTATCTCCTCATTTGCACAGTACCTCCCCTCTTTCAGATCTGTGATCCATAATTTTTGCCCATTATAGTCTACATCCGTCACCTCCGGTCTGCTTAAATATTTCCAGAATATCCCGAACTGTTCCGGTGTGGGTTCAAAAATAATCTTTTCACTCATCTTTTCCAGATTCTATCTCCTTCTCCATTTTCTTTGCCTCTTCCTAAGGACGAAGCGCATTCATATTGTCAAAAAAACCGGTAAGTGTATTCTTAAATTCCATTGCAACATATCCGTCCGACGACAGTGCCGCCACAATGATCGCACCTAATGCCAATAATACGATTACCGCAAGAATTGCATTTCCATAATGTTTCATTACCTGTTCCATAATTGATATCCTCCATTTTCATTTTTTTCCATTTGTTTCATGAGAAGAAACAGATTATGTTCCATTTCTTCGAAAAAGTTTTCATTACGTTCTGTTCTCGATTTCTGTCTCCATGACTTCATAAAATTATCAATTTTTCCCTGCGCTGACACCCACTCCAATTCCCCGTTTTGCGGGATATAGCCTATCTGTTCCGGCGCAATACGATACCTGTCCATCATATCCGTCTTTAACCGGCTTGCATGCAATGCATAGCCTTCGACCAGATAAAGAACCTTTTTGTGTCTGACTGTAAAATTGTGTATGATCTCCTGCCATTCACTCGGATAGGTATGGATCCCTGCGACAATAACATCTGCATTTTTTAAACTGTTTTGTGTTTTTTTGTCTCTGCCACATCCACAATCTGCAAATAAAATTCTGTCTTTTCCACCGGAAAAAATACACTGCCAGCCATTCTCCCTATGCACAAAAATACTATGTGCCGGTCTGATTTTTGCCAGAAGCCATGACATCACAATCATATTTTCTGTTATATGGCAGGACTCTTCCATACCCCAGAATGCTATTTTTACAGACATGTCCGCTCCTTTTTCCCATTACAAAAAAGGCGGGATATCCCTCTGAAACAGCCTTTGGCAATAAAAATTGTTCTGTGAAATAAATTGATAATAGTTGATTCTAATAAGATGGAAATCCCTGTCTGATTTCCAGCGATACGGTCTGTCATACAACCGTAAAAATGTCTGCTGATCTGTTCATCCTGTTTCAAAACCGCTCCAATCTCCTCAATATATAGAACGATCTAAGATGCTTCACGCAAACCCGATAAAAAGATAGTCATATATTACTTCATTTTATTATGTTTGTAAAGACCTTATTTTATTTTTTTCTTTTCTTTTAGCCATGTATCATTTATAATTGTGCATGAACATTGGATAATATCTGACTGACGCTATCCAAAAATATTTACAATATGATCTGGAGGAGTTCATGAAAGAGTTTGTAATTGTAACTGATACAACCACTGATTTACCAAGAGAATATGTTGAAAAACATCACTTATACATGATGTCCCTTCCTTACACCTTAGAAGGCACATCCTACACCTGGGAAAATCCAATGCCGGTCAAAGAGTTTTATGATAAAATGCGTGCCGGATCATTACCGACCACCTCACAGGCGAATCCCGAAGAAGCTGCTACTTTGTATGAATCGATTCTGAAAGAAAATGATGTGGATATTCTCCATATCGCATTTTCTTCCGGTCTCAGCGGAAGTTTTAACAGCTGCAGGATCGCCGCAGCAGACGTATGTGAAAAATATCCAGACCGCCGTATCGTAGTTGTGGATTCACTTGCCGCAACATTAGGTCAGGGGCTCTTAGTCTATAAAGCAGTTCAGTTAAAGGAAGCTGAAAAAAATCTGGATGAAATTGCTGCCTGGTTAGAAGAAAACAAATATCATCTCGTACATAATTTTACCGTGGACGATCTTTTTCATCTGCATCGCGGCGGACGTCTCTCTAAGACAGCTGCAATTGTAGGTACGATGATCAATTTAAAACCGGTACTTCATGTCGATGATGAGGGCCATCTTGTCATGTTAAGCAAAGTGCGCGGCCGCAAGAAATCACTGATCGGACTGGTCGACTGCATGGAAAAACAACTCGGTGACTGGAAAGATAAAAATGATATTATCTTTATCAGTCATGGTGACTGCCCGGAAGATGCACAGTTTGTTGCCGATCTGATTAAAGAACGTTTTGGATATGAAAATTTTATGATCGGATATATCGGTGCCACGATCGGCGCGCATTCCGGTCCGGGTACGGTTGCACTGTTTTATATGGGGGACCACCGTTAACCTCTGTATCAGCCACATGTTTTACACCTTATATATAAGCTGCGATCCCAAAAGAGGCATGTGAAAAATGAAAAATCATTTTTCGCATGCCTCTTTTTATTCTTCCTGATACCATCCCTCTCCTGCTGTGCAGATCAAAAGCTGTCCACCGCCTTTTGCTGCGTGGTGAATGTGCCAGTTATTACGGCATCCCGGTTCAAATGTCACATTTGCCATAAATACAGCACAGTTCTTCGGATCTGTCAGTGGATTCAGATAAGAATTACCGATAAAATACTGTGCAAATCCTGTATTCTCCGCACCCGTTCCAAATACGTTCCGTTTTTCAAATTCTTCTCTACTTATAGTCTTCATAATTGTATTGCTCCTTTCCGTTGACGGATTCTATCATCTGCTTCCCCATCGGAAGTACTTATAAATTCTACAACTTGAAGTGCACTATAAGTCAAGAGCTTTTTGCTAGTTTGTAAATTTTACAGCCGTACCATATGCAATGACTTCTGCTGCCCCCTGCATAACTGCAGAAGATGCATAACGGATATTTACAACCGCATCAGCACCTAAGCTCTCTGCCTCTTCCACCATGCGCTTTGTTGCAAGTGCTCTAGCCTCATTCATCATTTCATTGTATGCCTTTAACTCTCCGCCAACTAATGTTTTGAAACTCTGTGTAATATCTTTTCCAATATTTTTGCTCTGGATCGTGCTTCCCTTTACCAGACCAAGCATTTCTAAATTTTTGCCGCTGATATAATCAGTATTTACTAAGATCATCTTCTTCTCCACTCCTTATCTCCTGCACACGTTCTACGGTTACTGCAAATGCTACTC
>OCPZ01001649.1_pt1 | contig 9958 bp, 7 predicted proteins | sample 1538881 | NCBI WGS metagenome assembly OCPZ01 (sample SAMN04571733, study PRJEB22368) | human gut metagenome | biome: human gut; material: stool | host: Homo sapiens | place: Luxembourg | collected 2013-01-11 | reverse complement strand
AATCTGAAGGAAGCTGTAAGCAAACTCTTGGTCCGACGGACAGAAATCACATATAAGGCTCGGAAATACGGATAAGTCTGCCAAAAGAGATGAAGTCCTAAAGTTGCTGGAAGTACGAGTAGATGTGGCGGATAGATGAGAGGAAAGAGCGTGCACCTTAAGCGTGGAGGTCTCACAGGGGTTTCATTAGCCTAGTAACAACGAACTGTGAGAAGTCAGCCGAGCCCATAGTAGTGAAGAAGTCTCTGTAATGGAGATAGAGCAAAGGGGCGAACAATCAATAAGTTTGAGTATGTCTCGTATTGCAGAAGAGATAACATCTGCCGTAACCAATCGGGTAAAAGATGGTCAAATCAAGCGGGACGGAAAGGAAAGAACGCATGGACACAAGTAGTCTAATGGAGCAGATACTATCTAACGATAATCTCAACAGAGCATATCTGCAAGTCGTACGAAACAAAGGTGCCGAGGGAGTAGACGGAATGAAGTACACAGAACTCAAGGAATATCTTGCAAAGAACGGCGAAATTATCAAGGAACAGTTGAGGATAAGAAAATATAAACCTCAACCAGTACGAAGAGTGGAGATACCAAAGCCTGATGGTGGTGTCAGAAACCTGGGAGTACCGACAGTAACAGACAGATTCATACAACAAGCTATTGCACAGGTTTTAACACCAATCTATGAGGAACAATTCCATGACCATAGCTATGGATTCAGACCGAACAGATGTGCACAGCAAGCAATCCTTACAGCACTCGATATGATGAATGACGGAAATGATTGGATTGTAGACATTGACTTGGAAAAGTTCTTTGACACAGTAAATCATGACAAACTTATGACTATCATAGGTAGAACTATTAAAGATGGAGATGTTATCTCTATTGTCAGAAAATACCTAGTCAGTGGAATCATGATTGACGATGAGTATGAGGATTCTATCGTGGGAACACCTCAAGGTGGAAATCTCTCGCCATTATTGGCAAATATTATGCTGAACGAACTAGACAAGGAAATGGAAAAGAGAGGACTTAACTTTGTACGGTATGCGGATGACTGTATCATTATGGTCGGAAGTGAAATGTCTGCGAATAGAGTTATGAGAAATATCTCACGATTCATTGAGGAAAAACTAGGACTTAAAGTCAATATGACGAAGAGCAAAGTAGATAGACCAAGAGGAATTAAATACCTTGGGTTTGGATTCTACTACGATACAAGTGCACAGCAATTCAAGGCGAAACCACATGCAAAATCAGTAATGAAGTATAAGAAGAGGATGAGGGAACTCACTTGTCGTAGCTGGGGCGTTAGCAACAGCTATAAAGTAGAGAGACTTAATCAGCTTATCAGAGGATGGATTAACTACTTTAAGATAGGTAGTATGAAAACTCTCTGTAGAGAACTTGATGGAAACATTAGATATAGAATACGCATGTGTATTTGGAAACATTGGAAAACACCACAAAACAAAGAGAAGAATTTGGTTAAACTCGGCGTTCCAAGATGGGCGGCACATAAAGTGGCAAATACTGGCAATCGGTATGCACACATGTGTCACAATGGATGGATACAAAAGGCTATAAGCACAAAGAGACTAACTTCATTTGGATTAGTCTCAATGTTAGATTACTACACCGAAAGGTGTGTTACTTGTTAAGTTGATTGAACCGCCGTGTACCGAACGGTACGCACGGTGGTGTGAGAGGTCGGGAAATCACTCAGATTTCCCTCCTACTCGATTATGAGAGTATGACAAATACACAGATGATAGTCGGCTCATTGCCGGAAATATTTGAGCAAGATCCAAGATGTTATATTATGACAATAGATGATCTGGAGATGCTTCTGGCAACCTATAAAAAGGATAAAAGCAGATTTGATGATGTTGTGAAAGCACTTGTTGAAAACAAAAGAGGAGGCAACGACTATAAGAGTGTTCTGGAAATATTGAATATATATCAGGCAGTTGGCGATATGCATTTTATTGGAGAAAGAGATTATTTCAATAAAATAGCAGAAAAGCTGAAAAAGGAATTAGGGACAGACCAATAAGGAGGACACCATGCCCAAACTTATCCTACGCTGCAACTACCTCAAAAACTCCCCGCCCGCACACCTTGCTAATTACATCAATTACATCGGCACCCGTGAGGGCGTGGAGAAGGTAGGCAGCACGACATCTTCACTGCCAGCCACCGACCGGCAGAAAAGTCTGATTGAAGATATTCTGGCAAAGATTCCCGATGCGAACCGGATGCATGAGTATCACGATTATATCCAAAGACCAACCAGAGAAAATGCATCGGAGTTTATTACGCAGGCGTTGGAAAATAACCTTGACATCATAGCGAAAAAGAAAAATTATATGGATTATCTGGCAAACAGACCGGGAGTAGAAATCATAGGTACTCACGGTCTGTTTTCAAATGAGGGAGAACCAGTGGTGCTGTCCCGTGTGGCAGAAGAGGTGGCAAATCATCCCGGTGTGATCTGGACGAATGTCATCAGCCTGCGGAGGGAGGATGCCGAGCGGTTAGGCTATGACAGTGCCGCCCAGTGGCAGGCACTGTTGAGGAGCAGGGTGCAGTTGCTGTGTGAGAATTGTAAGATAGACAGCCGGAACCTGAAATGGTATGCGGCATTCCACAATGAATCCCATCATCCCCATGTGCATCTGGTGGTCTATTCTTCTGATCCGTCCGAGGGATACTTGACGGCAAAGGGAATTGATGCCATGCGTTCTGCATACGCACATGATATTTTCCGGCAGGAGTTTCTAAGCATCTATGAGAAGGCAACCGAACAGAGAAACCAGTTAAAAGAGCAGGCAGAAAAAAGTCTGCTTTTTTTGTTGCAGCAAATGCAGGAGGGAGTCTGTCATAATCTCAAGATTGCAGAGCAGATGCAGCTTTTATCCAGACGGTTAAAAAATACCGGAGGGAAAAAGGTATATGGATACTTGAAAGCAGATGTGAAAGCCATCGTAAATGACATTGTAGATGAACTGGCAAAGGAAGAGCGTGTGGCAGAATGCTATCAGGCATGGCTAAAAAGCAGGGAGGAGATACAGCATTACTATAAAGATTCGGAAATAGAGAGGATACCGCTGTCACAGCAGAAGGAGCTAAAGAGCATTAAAAATATGGTCATCCGTGAGGCAGTCCGTTTTGGAGAAGGGTATCTGTATCTGGAAGAAGCGGAAACGGGAATGGAACGGCTGGAAGAAGTATCCGAACAGCAGACAGAAAGCCTTGCCGCATTGCAGGGAGAGGACATGCCGGATATCCTGCCTGGACAGACGGAGATGGAGGAGCAGGAACCAGACAGGCAGGAAGAAGAGCATGGGGAATCCGTTTCTTATTTTGCCAGATGGACGGACCGGTATAAAGAAGCGAGGGAATATCTCTATGGCACGATGGAGGCAGAACCGGATGAGGAGGCAGCCCATGAGATCATGCTGGAAGAGGCAGAGCAGGGAAATGCGTATGCCATGCACGACATGGGAAAGATTTATGCACAGGGCATTGGATGTGAGGCAGACAAAGAAAAGGCAGATGTGTGGTACAAAAAAGCATTGGCGGCAATGCATTATGTAGAGCAGAAGAAAAGTAACACCTATCTGGAATACCGCATTGGAAAAATGTATCAGTACGGACTTGGTACAGACGAGAAACTGGAACAGGCAGGGGAGTGGTTTTCCAAGGCGGCAGCAAAGGAACATAAGTATGCGCTCTATTCCCTTGGCATGCTCTATCTGCAGGGGAAAGGAGTGGAGCAGGATGAGGAAACCGCATATAGTCTGCTGTTCCGTTCTTACAGCAAGGGAAATCCCTATGCGGCGTATGAACTTGGAAAACTGTATGAGACAGGATGCGGAACAGAGAAAAATCAGGAAAAGTCGGAAAATTGTTATCGTGTAGCCTTTCTAGGTTTTCTGAATCTTGAGAAAAGATCAAAGGATGATACGCTCTGGTATCGTATCGGCTGCATGTATCTGCATGGGATCGGGACAGAGGCAGACGAAACGAAAGCGGAACATTATCTGACAAAGGCATCTGATTATGGCAACACCCATGCCTCCTATCAGCTTGCCAGACTCTATATCAGACAGGAGAGCCAAAAGTTAAGCGGGGAGTCTGGGACAGCACCGGATTACGCAAAGATTGCAAAAGCGGTAAAGTGGCTGGAAGAATCAGCCGCACAGGAAAATCCGTTTGCGGATTATGCAATCGGACGGTTGTACAGGGAAGGCACACTGGTAGCAGAGGACATGGAAAAAGCAGTGTTCCACCTGAAACGTGCCGCAGATGCCAGAAACAGCTATGCACAGTATCAGCTTGGGAAAATATATCTGGAAGAGGACACTAAAAACATTCCGGCAGCCATACAGTATCTGACACTGGCTGCGAAACAGAAAAATCAATTTGCAGCATACAGGTTAGGGAAACTTTATCTTGCCGGAGAAGAACTGCCAAAGAACACGGAACTGGCACTGCATTATCTGAAGATGGCGGCAGACACCGGAAACCAGTATGCACAATATGCCCTTGGGAAAGTGTATCTGATCGGAAAGGATGTCCAGCAGGACAAGGAACTGGCATACGATTATTTTTTAAAATCCGCAGAGCAGGGAAATATTTATGCAGCGTATTTTTTAGAACACTGGAATGATATGCCACACCCCGATCTGTTCTTAATGGCAACAAGGCTCATGCGGCATCTGGAACATATCATCGAAGAGAATGTGGCTGGAAGAAAGAGTGGAGGACGCAGGCAGGGGATTGACAGAAAGCTGGCACGAAAAATCCGGCAGAAGAAGATTGCACAGGGACATGCCGTGGATGACCATGAGAACATGGTACAGACACAGTGATCACTGGAGGAGTGGTAGAAATGATGAGAGGAGGTACGATTGGGAGATTTTATTTACTTTACAGAGGAACAGAAGGAGCGTGCCAATGCAGTACAGATTGCGGACATCCTTCGCCGGGAGCATGAGGAGGTGGAGCGTTCCGGGAATGAATGGCGCTGGAAACGGCACAGGAGTGTGACTTTCCGGGGGAGCAGTTGGTATCGCCACAGCAGACAGGTTGGAAGCCATGCCATTGATTTCATGCAGGAATTCTTTGGGATGTCCTACCCGGAGGCGGTAAGCTACCTGCTGGATGGAGAACAGGGGCAGCTTATTGAACGGGGAAAAGGACAGGAGACAAAAAGAAAACCGGGAAGAGCGGAGAAAGGACGGCAGTCTGTAGAAAAAGAACAGACAGAGGAAAGAAAAGAACCGAAAGAGCCAAAGGAACTGAAACTGCCGGAGAAAAATCCGACCATGAAGAGAGTCTATGCATATCTTCTGCAGAAACGTCATATTGACAGGGAAATCCTCTCGTATTTTGCGAAGGCAGGAACCATATATGAATCTGCGGAGCATCACAACATTGTATTTGCCGGACTGGACAGCGAGGGGAAAATCCGGCATATCCATGTGAAGGGGAGCTGTTCTGACGGCAGGAGTTTCCGGCTGAATCAGGAAGGCTCGGAAGCTGCCTACGGATTTGGATACAGGGGAACCGGGAACAGACTGTATGTGTTTGAGGCACCCATTGACCTGTTATCATTTCTGTCCTTGTATCCAGAGAACTGGCAGGGGAACAGTTATATCACCTTAAACGGTGTGGCAGAGCATGCCATGCTGCAGGCATTGAAAGACAATCCCAGACTGGATACGGTTGTGCTGTGCCTTGACCATGATCCGGCAGGCATAGAGGCGTGCGGCAGACTGGCAGAGATTCTGGTACGCAATGGATATGGTGCGGTAAAGAGGTTACAGTCAGCCTGCAAAGACTGGAATGAGGATTTAAAAGGCAGATATGGTGAGGAAACAATTCCGGCACAGGAGCATCCGAGAGTCATGGAATGCAGGGCATGGACAGAGGTGCTGAAAGAAGTGACGGAATCCATCAACATCAAGTATGCCAACAGAAGTTATATCTGCCGTTATTATCAGGATATTTATAATGAACTGAAAAAGGGCAGGGGCAGGGAACAGCTTATGGATGCCTTTGACGGACCGGGGATGCTTTTGACCGGAGTGCTTGTGCGGTGCATGGAAAAAGAGGGAATCGCACTTGGCAGGGAAACTAGTGCAGACCAGATACTGGAAAATCTGTCAAAGCGTTATCAGCCGCATAAAGACAAGGGAAACTTCAACACCCGCATCCGGCAGATGCAGGCAGCCTTTGAAGAAACACTGGAGGTGTTCGATACAAAAGACTTAGAACAAAAAGAAGATCAGGAACTGCTTGCCAGAAAATGTATGAGCCTTGCGATGGAATGCATCCGGGCTCATATTTTTGTTGCCATCGACTGCGGGGAAGAGCAGATGAAGCCGGCAAAACAGACTGTGAAGGAACAGAAAATGGAACATCAGGAGGGAGGAATGATGCTATGCAGCCAGTCGTGATGCTGGTGATCGCAGGGGTGGCAATGTTTTCCGTGATTGGAGGCGTGTCACTTCTGTCACACTATTATACATTAAACGGAATCAAGAGCAGGACTGTCGGGGACGGTCAGCATGGAACGGCGAGATTTGCCACGAAAAAGGAAATCGCAGAAACCTATGTGCAGGTGCCCTATGAACCGGAGCTGTGGCGCAGGGGTGAGAACCTGCCGGCTGCACAGGGACTGGTACTCGGCAGCATGGAGCGGGCAGGAAAACTATACGCACTGGTGGATACCGGGGATGTGCATTGCCTGATGATTGGCGCGGCAGGAGTCGGAAAGACCGCACATTTTCTGTATCCCAACATTGAATATGCCTGTGCCTGTGGAATGAGTTTCCTGACCACGGATACAAAGGGAGACTTATACCGCAACTATGCAGGCATTGCAAAAAAATACTATGGCTACCATACGGCAGTCATCGATCTCCGTAATCCGACCAGAAGCGATGGTGACAATATGCTCCATCTGGTCAACAAATACATGGATGAGTATCTTGCAGACCATACGGACTTGAGTGCCAAGGCAAAAGCAGAAAAGTATGCAAAGATCACGGCAAAGACCATTATCTCCTCCGGTGGTACGGACAGTTCCAGCTATGGACAGAATGCATTTTTCTATGATGCGGCAGAAGGCGTGCTGACGGCTGCCATCCTGCTCATTGCGGAATTCTGCCCGGATGGAAAGAGGCATATCATCAGCGTGTTCAAACTGATACAGGATTTACTTGCACCATCCAAAGTGAAAGGGAAAAACCAGTTCCAGCTACTTCTGGCGAAACTCCCGGATACCCACAAGGCGAAATGGTTTGCAGGGGCAGCCTTAAATACAGCAGAGCAGTCCATGCAGTCGGTTCTCTCCACAGCACTATCCAGACTGAATGCTTTTCTGGATTCCGAGCTGGAGCAGATACTCTGTTTTGATACCGCTATTGATGCAGAGCTTTTCTGTAAACAAAAGACGGCGGTGTTTCTGGTCATGCCGGAGGAGGACAATACAAAGTATTTTATTATTTCTCTGATCTTACAGCAGCTCTACCGGGAAATCCTCGTGGTGGCAGACGAGAACGGAGGAAAGCTGGACAACCGTGTAGTTTTCTATTGGGATGAGGTCGGAACGATTCCGAAGATTGAAAGTGCAGAGATGATGTTCTCAGCGTCCCGATCCAGAAGGGTGAGTATCGTACCCATGATTCAGTCCTTTGCCCAGCTTAATAAGAATTATGGGAAAGAGGGCGCAGAAATCATTATTGATAACTGTCAGGATACCATCTTCGGAGGGTTCGCACCGAACTCGGAATCAGCGGAAGTGCTCTCCAAGAGCCTGGGCAACAAAACCGTCATGTCCGGTTCCATCAGCCGGGGAAAGAATGATCCGAGCCAGTCCCTCCAGATGATCCAAAGACCGCTCATGACAGCGGATGAATTGAAGTCACTGCCCAAAGGAAACTTTATCGTATCAAAGACCGGGACTCACCCTATGCGGACAAAACTGAAACTGTTCTTAAAATGGGGCATCACATTTGAAGAACCCTATGAGATTGAAGAAAAATCTGCAAGAAAGGTAGCATACGCAGACAAGCAGGAAATTGAAGAGGAGATCATACGGAGATATATGTGCTGTATGGAAGAACCAGACGAGACACCTGCAGAAACGGCAAGGACAGGAGGCATGCAGCAGACACCGCTGACGGACACCATGAAAAAGATGCGGCAGACCTTACGGACGGAAGATTAGGAGGCAGGGTGACTAGGAAAGAAATCTATGAAACGGAGCTGCCACACAGGGCGGTGGCGGTCTATCTGTATCTGGAGACTCGTGCGGACAGGGAGAGGACATGCTATCCGGCAATCGGTACCATTGCCAGAGAGCTGCACCTGTCTGTAAGTACGGTCAAGCGTGCAATCCACGATCTGGAGTGTGCAGGATTTATACAAAAAAAGCAGAGATGGCGTGAGAACGGAGGAAAGAGCAGCCTGCTCTATGAAATCATAAAATAGGCACAAAGGGATTACTGCGCCGGTCAGGTGAACTATGGTATGGTTCACTGTGGCCTGTGCAGGGAACTTTTCACTTTAAGGGGAAGAACAGAGAAAAGAAAATACAGTTGGCAATATGAAACATCAATATATTTTTTTGGAAAAAACTAAGAATTGAAGTATTATCAGATGGATCAGATGGATTATGTGGGGGATTCATAAAGTAGTGGTATCAACATGACGATATAGAAAATGCAGGGAAGCATTGTATTTCAAAGAGTTTGAGATACAGTGCTTCTGCGTTTCTATAGGAGATAGTCGTTCTATGCGAAAAATAGTCATTTGATGCGGAGAATGATCGAGCGGAAGATTTGTTTGATATAATAAAGAGTGCCAGGTGAGACTTGTATGGTTTACAGGCATGAGAGAAATCAAAGACAGGAATGAAAAATATGAACATTATTATTTGTGACGACAGGATAGATGACAGAAAAAATCTGTCAGATTTGCTGTCAGACTATGGTGAAAAAAAGAATTATGAGTTTGCTATTACAGAATATGATTCCGGAGAACAGTTATGCGAAGAACAATCGGCTTTGGAAGCATGTCAGCTATTATTTCTGGACATCAATATGCAGGGGATGGATGGGCTGAAAACAGCTATGAGGATTAAAGAAAAATATCCAAAACTTCCAGTTGTGCTGGTGACGGCATACATGAATTACGCACTGGATGGATATAAGGTGAAAGCAAGCCGTTTTCTGCTGAAAGATAACCTTGCAGATACTATAGAAGAATGTATGGATGATTTGATAGCAGAAATTAATAAAAACCGTAGGATTCTCGAATTTCGTTTTGTGGAAGGAACGATAAAACTTTATGCAGATGACATCATTTATATAGAAACAGAGCTTCACAAAAATGTATTTTATACAGAAAAAGGGACATTTCAGATTTATAAAAAACTGGATGAACTGGAAAATGAATACAAGGATATGGGATTCGTGCGGGCACATCTAAGTTTTCTTGTAAATATGAGGTACATCACAAAAATCAGCGGTTATGTGATGACACTTACCACGGGAAAAAAGATTCCGGTTCCCAAGGCACGATATGCACAGGTAAAGAGGGAATATATGCTGTATAAGGGAGAAGAATAACATGACATTCTGGGTATTGACATTTATTGCGGAAATGCTGGAAGTAAAAGGAACGCTATACTTTTTTGATACTTTTATGGAAAAAAGAGATGGCGGATATAGGAACAGATATAGATTTTTTGTTTATTGCGGAGTGCTTTATCTGGCAGCAGTCACAGGGGCATGGATCGGAATGTTAAAATGTATCCCGATTATACTGGTTATGTCTTTCCTGAATCTGGCTTATTATGAAGTTTCCTTCCGGCAGAGTTTTTTGTTTTCAATCATCAACTATACAATGCTTGTATTGATTGATTATGTGACTGTTTTGC
>OCPZ01001643.1_pt1 | contig 9970 bp, 7 predicted proteins | sample 1538881 | NCBI WGS metagenome assembly OCPZ01 (sample SAMN04571733, study PRJEB22368) | human gut metagenome | biome: human gut; material: stool | host: Homo sapiens | place: Luxembourg | collected 2013-01-11 | reverse complement strand
CAAGGGAAGTTATAATCACTCCCATCGGAGAAGCTTTAATCAGCAAATCGAGAAAATTATTCTGTTCACGCAGGCGGAGACGTTCATTCTTTAGCTGTTCCATCATGCGGTTGAAGATATTCACCACACGATCGGCCTCATATTGGCCTACAGGGCTAAGACGGCTACTGAAATCCTGCTCACGCAACAGTTCCATACCGCTTCCGATTGTATTCAACGGCTTCACGATCTTACGATAGAAAAAGGTCAGATAAATGAGGATGAAAAGTATCAGCCCCTCCCCTATGTAGAAAAAGATTGTATTCAGTTGACTGGAAAGGAACAGCAATACACTACCTAATGCCAGCAGCAGAAAGACTAGTATGTAAAAGAATCCTTTTATACGCACGTTATCTGTGGTTAACGGTTAATCTTAATATTATTAGGCACGTACCTAAATCTATCACATTGTTATATTATATTTTTCGAGACGGCGGTAGAGTGCTGCACGACTGATACCCAATGCCGTAGCTACCTGACTCAAATTTCCTTTGTAACGGTCCAACGCCTGGAGAATGGTCTGGCGTTCTATTTCATCCAAAGTCATACCAGCCAGAGCTGCGCCTTCGGTCACTCTTGCGTCATCGTGGCGAATATACTGCGCATCAAAATCGGAAGCATCAAGCAGCGGTTTACCACTTACCAAAATGGTACGTTCCACCAAGTTCTTCAATTCACGAATATTCCCCGGATAGGGCAAACGGCTCAAGAATTGCAGGGCATCGGCAGAGAACTCCGTACGAGGCAATCCGTTGGTTACCGCCTGACGGTCGGCAAAATGACGTGCCAGCAAGGGAATATCTTCGCGACGTTCGCGCAAGGCCGGCAGCTTCACAGTTATCAGATTGATACGATAGAAGAGGTCTTCACGAAAAGTACGTTCGCCTACCATTTTGCGCAAATCGGCATTGGTGGCTGATACCACCCGGATATCCGTCTTACGCGGACGGCTGTCGCCGAGCACTTCAAATGTCTGATCCTGCAATACACGCAGTAACTTCACCTGGCACGAAGGGTCGAGATCACCTATTTCATCCAGGAAAATCGTCCCTTTGTTTGCCATTTCGAAACGTCCGATACGGTCTGCGGAAGCATCGGTAAAAGCTCCTTTCTTGTGCCCGAACATTTCACTTTCGAACAGGCTTTGAGAGATACCTCCAAGATTCACTTTCACAAAGGGGTGTTTGGCTCGCTGACTGTTGATATGAATGGCCTCGGCTATCAATTCCTTACCTGTTCCGCTTTCCCCTGTAATGAGGACAGAGGCATTGGTCTTTGCTATGCGGGCAATCGTATTCAACACATCCATCAATCCCTGGCTACGCCCGATGATGTGGCTGCGGTCGAAAGAATCGCTCTGTTCCTGCGTTGGTTCCTGTGGAGTTCCCGAAAGTTGGAGTGCCGTTTCAATGCGTTGCAACAAGGCGGCATTATTCCAGGGCTTTGTTATGAAATCAAAAGCTCCCGCCTGCATTCCTTGTACAGCAAGTTGGATACTTCCCCAAGCAGTCATCAATATCACCGGTGTTTCGGGACGGAATATTTTTACTTGTTTGAGTAGGGTCAAACCCTCCTCACCCGTTGTAGAAAGAGTGAAGTTCATATCCATCAGGATTAAATCCGGAGCTACGGAACGTACTACTTCCATAGCTTCCCGTGGACCGGGAACGGTCTGTACTTCATATCCTGCCCGCTTCAACATGAAGCTAAGCGAAGAACGCACTGCGCTGTCGTCGTCAATTATCAGAATCATAGTTAAAATTGCAAGATTCCTCTACCAAGAAAACTTCTTCTTCTGTTTTTTCAATCTTCCAAGAAGAAGTATTTCTTTTTTTATTTCTTTCTTTATTTATAATGGGGGATGAATTTTTCTGTATTATTTACGTATTTTTCATTTCCCGAGTGTTAAAATCGAGTTTCAAAGGTACTATAAATAGTTCGTAATACCAAATGAATCAGGCATAAATACGCAATAGTCTGTTTGCAGACTTGAAAAACTTTTCCCATAATCTCCGGCAAGTTCCTCCATAAGATTCAAAAGCTTTTTCCTACCCTTTCTATCGCCGGATGATTTCATCAAAATCAGCTTCAAGTTCGGTATTGGTACGAAAATCCCATAGCGTCAGACTGCGAATCTGATAATAATAATACCAATAATAATAAAGTTCGGAAATATGTTTCTGTCTCGCATCATCTTTAGAGTTCTGCGCATCATTCAAATCCAAGGTATTGATTTTACCTATCAGGAAAGTTTCAATACTTGTTTTATATCGTTGCTGGGCTATCGCATCGGCTTCTTTGGCTATGTCCAATTGTTGTGCCTGATTATTGAAATGCTCCACCAACAGAAAAATGTCCTGTTGAAGTTTATCTGTTCCTGACGAATTTTTGAAAGCACTACATCCCGGTTACTCTTGGCTACCCGGACTTTCCCACGGCGTTTTCCCCAATCGAGAATCGGAATCTTAACGCCTACCTGAACAATCTGATTATCCTGCAAGTTCCTGTAAACGGCCGGAAAATTCCGGTTCTCACCCGTATATCCTACGCTTGCAAACAAATCGACACTACGCAAATTTCCGCGTGCGGTAGCTACTTCATAATCGGCTTCCAACTGGCGGCGACGGATATTCTGTGCAAAAGAATTACGTTCCAATGCTTTATTTAACACCTGATTGTACTCCATCCTCGGACCATCCACAGCTTCGGGAAGAACCGGGTTTAGTACTTCATCCTCTCCTACTCCCAAAAAGGCACGGAGCTGGAACATCTTGGCATTGAGATCACTCTCTGCCTCCGTCAATGCTGCTTTCGCATTCAAAGCGGAAAGCTTCAACTGCAAGAGTTCATTCTCGGAAATCTGCCCCATTTTGCGTTTGGCAAGGGCTACTTCATAAAGGTGGTCGGCGTTTGTCTGGTTCTGTTTCGCCGTGCCAAGATTTTCTTTTGCCAACAAAAGATTAAAGTAATAAGTGATGGCACGCATCGTCACTTCTTCGGTAGCAGTGATAAAAGCTGCTTTCGCTTCGGCATAACGAACCGGTTCGATGCGTCTGTTCCACTTTATATTATTGACCCCAAAGATGGGTTGTGTAAGTTGTAATGTGACAGGAACCGACATAAAATGCCGGTCTCCTCCGGCTCCCAATTGCTTGATATAGTCGAGAGAGGAAGTCAGCGAAAGTTTACCACCGGTAAGCCAGATGTTTTGATCGATAGAAAGATCACCGGTAAGCCCCAATGTGTTATTACGGACGAAACCGTAAGAACCGTCCGAATTTTGATAGGAACTATATGATTTGTTATAATTGGGCAGGGTTCCGGTCAAGTTGACTTCCGGCAGAAGATCGGCACGAAAGGTACGAAATTCCCAATAGGCCGTTTTCAATTCATTCAAGGCAACAGCAGCGTCAACAGATTGAATACGCGCCATAGCAATAGCTTCATTCAAGGTTATTTCCCTTTCCTTCTGTGCCGACAATGCCAACGGCAGGCAAACGGCAGCAAGAGCAAACAATATACTTTTCTTTTTCATTATGCACAGTATTTTCCACTATGAGAGAATCAAACGATGTGCCAAAAAAGTAAAGTTTTTATTATCAACAGATTAGAAAATAAGAATAGTGTCCATTTTCGGACACTATGCCCAAAAGTGAACGTTCGATTATTCGCAGTAGTTAGGAAGGCGCACAGTGAAACGAGTGCCTTTACCTACTTCGGAGGTGACGGAGATGGTACCATTCAGACGTTCGATGATGGTCTGACAAATACTTAATCCCAAACCTGCTCCTTGGGTGAAATTATCGACTTTATAGAATCGTTCGAATATATGACGGATACCTTCTTCAGAAATACCGACTCCGGTATCCTCCACAAAGATGCGGGTGTAGCCGGGAACCTCATCATCTTCATAGCCGAAAGTAATGAAACCGCTGCTCGTAAATTTAGCAGCGTTATTTATCAGATTATTCACGACTTGCTGCAAGCGTACATTATCTGTCGTGAGATATTTCTTATCACTTTCGGGCATACGCAACACCAGTTCTACTCCCGGTGGCATATTCAAGCGTTGAGAATCATGGACGGTCTTTAATAACAACGGCAGGTTATGCTCGGCGAACATAAATTCCATGGTTCCCGATTCGATACGTGACAAATCAAGAATATCATTAATCAAAGCCAGTAACAGGCCGCAATTTTTATTAATGGTTCCGATAAACTGGGCAATCTCTTCGCTTGTAAAACCACTCGTATCGCTTAGCAAATCGGAGAAACCTACAATCGCATTCAGCGGAGTCCGAATCTCGTGACTCATGTTGGCAAGGAACGCCGATTTCAGTTTGTCAGCCTGGAGGGCTTTATCACGGGCCTCTCTCATCTCCTGCTCGGCAGTCTTATATCGCTGGATACTCTGACAAACCCCTAATATATTGTACAATGAATCTTGTGTCAATCCCGTGATTACGGAAGAACGATATTCCCACCATTCATACTCTCCGTTGACATTCCGCTGACGGAAGTTCAGACGGGTATTGGAATCTTCTCCTGTCAATGCTCTATTAAATAACGGACTTATTTCCTTCAAATCATCAGGATGGATAGTGCAATCCATTTCATCACGGGGGATGGTAGTAACCGATTCATCGTATCCGAGACGTTTCAAGAAACCTTGCGGGAAAATGAAACAGTTGGTTTCCATATCAAACTGCCACGGATAGATGGAGCTTTCGTCTACTGCCATATCAAAGAAACGCTTCTGCATTTCTTCATTCGAAATATTCCGTGCGGAAAGTGCCATACCGGTAATCGTATCCTTTGAACGGATCGGGACTATTTCCCCCGACACCGGGAAGTATTTATCACTATGCACTTCTTTCATGAAAGCTCCCTGGGGTATCTTCACACTTTCTCCTTTAGCAGCTACCTGCTTCAGCATAGAATGAAGAATATCCTGACCGTTATAATATATCTTGAAGATGCTGCCTGCCATCATTCCTTCATAAAAACGGCCCCCTGACTCATACGGCAAATGCAGCATTTGTAATAAGGAGCGGTTTGTGAAATGAATGTGCAAATCGGTATCATACGTTATCACACCATCACGGATGGAATGAAATACATTATCAAACTCATTACGCTGTTCCACAAGTTTATTCTGCACGAGCAGACGGGTCTGTGCCTGAATCCGTCGTTTGGACTCACGCCGGTTGGCACGCATCAACCACACGATAGAAGCTATCAGCAACGCCAGGATAGACGGATAGAGCAGTATAAAAAGGTATTTATATTTTTCCCAATACGGTTCGTTGACGATGGTTCCGCTAGAGGATACTTTATCAGGGTCAATATGAAAATAATCCAACTGTTTATAGTCATAGATGAATCCCTGCGTGATTTCTGTCACTCCTATTTCTTGGGGAGATGTACCTTTTAAGACTAAAGCAGCCCTTTGAGCTGCCGATAATGCTGAAGCATAACTATCGGAATCGTATGCACAGAATACGCCATTAGTTAACCCCACATTCTGACTCGAAAATACGGGAGCTTTTGAGTTTTTGCCAACGAATGAAAGGAAAGGCGACCATTTAGGAGCAACCACCAGACGTTCGTAGCTGTTACGAGGGTAACAAATAGCAGCAATGATGTGACTCGTTGTATGATTTTGGGTATTATAGACTTTCATTCTATAATCCGGATTGTCTTTTTGAAAGATTTTCCACTCTTCCTCAAAATCTTCAAGGCCTTTGTTACTCAAAAAGCTGTTATCTATCACACATACCACTTCTTTCCGCTGGGGAAATATCTTTTGCGCCTGACGCAATATGACATCAAAATCCGGATTGGCAGTGAACCCGCAAACATTGGGATGAGTAGCAATCAGCTCCATATCAGGATACTTAATGCCGAAAAACACGACCGGTATCTGCAAAGGCAACGAATCTCCACAGGCAAAAAGAGTATAGAAAGCTTCATCACTTGCTGTTATAATCAAATCGGTCTGCCTGTCACGAGCACGCTGACAAAAACGACGCATAATTACTTTCTCGGAGTTGAATGCCCAAAAATCGGCATCAAGATACTCCGTTGTTATATTCACCTTCAGGCCACTTTCTTTAAATCCTTTGACCAACCCCTGATTAAGGTCGCTATGCCAAGGAGTCTGTGAGGTGTATGACTGTATAAACAGGATATTGTATGTACGTTCCGCTGCTGCCGCCTGAATAAGAACAGCAAAAAACAGAACGATAAGCAAACAATAGTAGCGTCGATTCATATAATTAAAGCCTGCGGTGTTTTCAATATTATGCCGACAAAGATACGTTAATTATATTGAAAACAAACAGATAGCCCAAGTTTTTTATTCTTCGCGCAACGCCTCGGCAGGGTGTATGCGAATTACCTGACGAGCAGGAAACCAAATGCCAACGAGAATCATTAAAGACATCAGGAAATAGGTTATGACAAATGTAATAAGAAAACGCACTACTCCCCACTCCATATACCCTTCAGTCAACTCCAGATGGCCGATATTATAACAGATGACGGCGGCAGGCAAAGCAGCCAGAGTCAACAATAGCAATCCTTCTTTATTTAAACGTTGCCAAAGCTGCATCCGGCTGGACCCGACTGCTATACGAAGCGCAGACTCGGCACGACGGTGCTGCGTACGGAACCAGAAGGTGCCGACAATGCCCAATAGGATATTAAGCAATAAGAATCCCATCATCCAGAAACGTACCTGTACCTGATTATAGCTCTCTTGCTGGAAATCATTCCGTATATCTTCATAATCATGCACTTTCAAGATGAATAAGTTGCCGACACTCAACTGGTTGACAGACAATTTCATCAAATGTTCCGCAAAGTCTTTAGAAGTCCCCGGCTTCACACGCAGACAAACTTCTACACTTGAAGGATAAAGTTCATCGTCAAGTTCGACCATTATCTTTTCAGGAAGTTCAATGGCTACATACCGATCACTGTAGTTAGGCCAAAAGTCATTGTAACGCACCTTCTTCGAAACTCCCCCTATCTTGTACACTTTCGTAGAATCATCCACATCGACCATTTCTTTACCCAACAGCGTACGATCGCCTTTATAATCTTTGGGCAAGAAATTTTCACCAACAACGACATTGCCATTCCTTAAAGCTTGCACCAACGGCTGATAACCACTCCCATCAGCACTTTGATAACGAAAGACCTGAAAAAAGTCAGGGGTTACCGAACGCCGTAGCGGATTACTAACTAATGTATCGATACGTAACATACTACCGGAGTTACTCCCGATATAGGGACGCGCATTATTGGATATTGAAACGGCCTCCACTTCCGGCAATCTCCGGAGACGATTAGTCAACTCGATAATATCTTGTCCTAAAGATGTACTCTTTTGCTCTTTCGAAAGATAGGAATTACTCTTGTCGTTTTTCAGGCTTAGTTCCAAATAATACGTATCGGTAATATCAAATCCTACCGGTTCGTAATAAGTACGCGCTGTCACATACGTCCAGTCGACCACATACCACAGGACCACAAAAACAATTAATAGTTCTGACCACAACCACCCGTTTGACCGGCGCTCGTTCCATATTTGTTTTAATAGTTGCATTTTCTTTAGAATTTAGATGAGTTGAAGAATTATCTTTCGTTGATGGCATCCACAATATTGGTGCGAGTTACTCTCCATGCCGGAATGGCGGCACTTAGCAAATTGAGTAGGAAGCAAGCCAGAAATGCCAGCAGGAATACGGTAGGATCGAACAGTAAGTCTACACACATGGTCCGCAAATCTTCCACCCCATTGGATACAAAGTCTACGGAGAAAAGCATTCCTCCCAAAAGGAAAGCGGCGACATAACTTAATACCAGTCCGAGAATTCCTCCGAACAGGGAATAAAGCATATTTTCGGATAGTACCTGCATCATAAGCTCCCGTCTGGGGGCACCAAAGGCTTTTCGCACTCCTATTTCGGAGATACGCTTACGCATGCGTGACAAAGTAAGTCCGGACAAGTTGACGGCAGGAACAATCAACAAGACAAGTAATGTCAGTATGTATTGCCGTACTGCTTCTTTCACAGCAGGAGGATTGTTGGCGGAATAGCGTTGCGCGGCTACGAAATAAGTATCAGGCTGTCCGCGATAGAGTAAATCGAAATTGGGATGCCCTGCCATAAAGATAGCCCGCAAGCGGTCTGCCTCCTGACGAATAGCCGGAAAATCGTCTTTCGATTTAGCCAGTATATAGACGGCAGTCATACCCATGATATTGTCATCGCCCCAAGTGGCTGTGAAGGCACTTGTTGAACTCAAAGGAATCCAAACTTGTGCATAGGCGTACTTCGCCAGTTTAGAGACCGGACGTACCACTCCGCAAACAATATAAGCCGAATGGTTCAGAAGGAATGTCTTTCCAACCACTTCTGACGTTCCGAACAAACGGCGAGCCATATCTTCGGAAATCACAGCTTTTGCTGCTCCGGCATCAAAATCGGCATTATCATACGGTTTACCGGATAGAAACTCAAATTCAAATATTTTCCAGAAAGCATCGTCTGTTTGCAACACACTACAACTTTCCATCTCACCTGCCGGTTTAGCAGCCAGCATTGTTTCCTGCCAGATATTGGTTATGGAAACAACTTCGGGAATTGTCATTGCTTTGAAACAAGCCTTTGCCGTATTGTATCCGATAGGGCCATTGCTTTGCCAATTCACGTTGGACTTACTTTGAAGTCCGGCAAACCGGAAAATAAGCATCCGGTCACGATGGGTTTCCGGTGCAAAGGGAGCAATAGTCGCACGTAAAGTAATCACAATTACCATTATCATAGCAATAGCCAAAGCTGTACCAATAATAGAAATAGAAGAAAGCAGTTTATTTTCTCCCAACAGATGGAATGCTTGTTTAAAATAGAGTTTTATCATGATCGTTACCAGTATAGAGTTCAGTATATTTCTTACCCGTCTTTTTTATTCTTCTTCGATTAGGTTCCACAGAAGTTCGTCAAAGAACGTTCCATATTAGAAATTCCATCCCTTCTTTGTTATATCCTTACATTTCAGGTTTTTGTAATTGATTTTACCAACACCATCCTTTTTAAAGAAAGCAGTATCAGCCTTACCCGATAAAGTGATATTACCTACTCCATCCACTTTAGCCTTGATAAGGCCACAGTCAACATTCATTTTCATATTGCCTACTCCGTCGACATCGAGTTTCAGTTCATCGCAATGAAGATTTTTCACGTTGCAATTTCCCACTCCGTCAAGTTCGAAAGCTATATTTTTAAGATTCAATTTTTCCTTTGCATCAAAGTTCCCTACCCCGTCGATTTTCACTTTACTCAAATCGGGAGCAGTGATGTAAAAAATCAGATTCTTGACATTCTTTACGTTCTTCTCTTTATAATCGATAACCAGTGTACCGTTCTTCACCGTTACCCGGGTTTTCTCTACAAATTCAGAAGGCCCTTCCAAACGGCAGGTACATTCTGCCGATTGAGCGAAAATAATATTTCCGACAGATTGCAGGTTGATGGCAGAAAAGTCGCCTACATTATAATCTTTACTCACATTTTGTGCCGATAACGAACAAAAAGCAACACTTAACAGGACAGCTATCGCAACGATAAAAATATTCTTTGTCATGGTGGTTTTTAATTTAGAGAGATATTAATCTATTTTCTATTTAGTTTTATATATAAAACGCAGGTTCTACTGCACCTGTCGTCCGTCAAAGAAACGAATGGTACGCGAAGTCTGCTTTGCCTGTTCTTCATTATGGGTGACCATAACAATGGTGCGTCCGTCTTCTTTATTCAGTCGGTGAAGCAGTTCCATTACTTCGGCTCCCATCCTTGAATCCAAGTTACCTGTCGGCTCATCGGCAAGGATTATTTCGGGATTACCGATAATAGCACGGGCA
>OCPZ01001620.1_pt1 | contig 10082 bp, 8 predicted proteins | sample 1538881 | NCBI WGS metagenome assembly OCPZ01 (sample SAMN04571733, study PRJEB22368) | human gut metagenome | biome: human gut; material: stool | host: Homo sapiens | place: Luxembourg | collected 2013-01-11 | reverse complement strand
CAATAGCCTTCGCCATTGCGTCAACTTCGCTCTGCTCAGTGATATTCTTGTCACGAACGACGGCATTAACGGCAGCTTCCACACCGGAGAAGTCCTTGTAGTCGTCCTTGTTCAGTGCATTTGTCTTGACAATGGCTGCATCAACCTTGGAGTAGTCCGCAGGTAAATAAGTCATTGCAATCGTCTGCGTGTGCGTTGCCGCATCGGCGGTGATCGTTATATTGTCGGTGTATGCTTTGCAGTTATCGGCTGTTACCTCAACAGGGTAAGTTCCTGCTTCCAAACTGACAGAGCCGGTAACCTCCTGACCATTCACTTTAACAACAACATTGGTCAGACCGTCCGGCGTTACAACGAAAGAAACCGGATAGACAGCCTTTGTGATAAAATGGACATTCTTATAAAGTGCAAAATATTGGGTTCCGCTGGAAAGCAGGTCAATTTCTGTTCCTTCCGAGTCTACGGCTTTTGCATAGTTCAGGTGATAGCCATCGGCAATCACAGGCACACTTTCATCGAAAATTGCAGGGATATTATTCTCATTCGTATTCTTTGCATCAATCTCTGCTTCTTCTACGGTAAAAGTACCGTTACCGCCCATCGGGAATTTACTGTCAGTGGTTACTTTGGCGCCGCCTTTGATCAAAATATTGCCTTTTGCCCATATTGCACCGTCCGCAGTAGAGGTACAGTTTACCTCGCCGCCGTTAACCGTCAGATTACCTGCAGCATACAGACCGGGATAATAGCTTGTTGCTTTAACTTTAGATGCAGCAAGCTCAATATCGCCGCCGTTCCCTTCTTGATCTTTCCAGATATATGCTCCGTTACGTCCGTCCTGAGTCGCCTTAAGCGTAACATCGGCGCCGTTTATAATCTTCAGCCAATGGGCATCGATTCCGGCATACAAGCCGGTGGAATCCACTGTTGCCCCGTCAATTTCGACCATTCTTCCGGCTATGCCCAATCCGCCTTCAGAGTTTATTATGACCCTTGCTTTATCGGAAATCTTGACGTCAGCCCCTGTGTTAATTCCATCGTAGTTTTCCCCGATAACGTTGATCACCAGTGTTCCATCGCCGGTAATCTCGACAGAATTGCTGTAATTGAGGTATATTCCCACTCCTCCGCCGGGATCGGTTCGGGTAATACTATTTGTCCCGGTCAACCGTATCTTCAACGTACTGGGGATAGTCGTTTTAATACCGTAGTCTGACATGGTGTCGTTGTCAAGGGTAGCATTGTTCAAAGACAAGGTGTGAGTGGTCGGGTCATAACTTACTGTTCCACTGAAAAGATTATCCTTATTCTCAGACGTGACCTGTACGCCGTCTACCCAGATGTCGTAGACTGTGGGTTCCGCTGCCAGTGCTGTGGCAGGCAGGAGTCCAGCTACCATTACAATGCTGAGTAGGATTGCAAATAGTTTTTTCTTCATAATAGTTCCTCCATTTTTTAATTGTCCGCTATTTACTTCCTCCGACAGCGGACACGCCGGAGAAGACAGAAGGTTTAACCGGAAAAGATCGATTTGCCGGTCGTGGTTAGGACTTCAATATCAAACCACCATCCTTCCGGCAAACGCAAAAAGCCGAAGCCAAGGCATAATGCACCCTGTCTCCGGCAATCGGTCCGTTATAAATTGTATGAAATAAGACTTGACACGCTGAAAAAACGGCGCTATGCTCCTGCCGAGCCGAGCCGAGCCGAGCCGAGCCGAGCCGAGCCGAGCCGACAATAATTGTCGCATTTCCGTTTGCCATAGTCAAGTCCTCCTTCCATAATTTCTAAGGCAAAAGGATATGAATTCCCCTACCCCATAGATATACAAAAGTATTTTAGCAGATTTTCCCCAAAATTTCAAGTAGTTTTCAGAATATTGCTCTCATCTTTTTCTCAACCTCTCCGAAAAAGAGCATAGCGGCGAAAGCGCAGATGAATAAGTAAAAACGATGCCGGACTGACACCAAAAGTGCGGGCAGTCCGGCATCTTTCACTTAGTTATTGACCTCCTCACTATCTATGGAACTTTCGGCGAGAGCTGCTGCGGCTTCACGCTCACGACGAGCCGCCCAGCCACCTTTCGCCCTGGGTGCGTATGCCGATTCCAGCGCATACATGATGCCCTGCTCATCGGCAAAGTAAATACCGGGGACATTCCAATTATCCTCGGCATTCCAGTCCATCAACTTTCTGACCATATCCACAACTGTGGCGTTGCTGATTTTGATCTGCGCTTTCTGCTCGCCCTCCGGCTTGGAGAAGCGCACGGCATTCGGAGCGTCCTCCTTGCAGGCACGGATGGCGAACTGCTTCGACTTCGGCTCGATCAGGAACTGGATGTACTCCGGGAAACGGAGCTCCTGTGCGGTCTGCACATTGAACTTCACAATATTGCCTGCGAAAGTGCAGACAGATGCGGAACGGGTTTTAATAAGATCGATGACAGAAAATTTCTCAAACATGGTAGTTACTCCTTCTCAATTACAATAAAGTTTTCATCTTCCTCGGCAACGGCCGGGGCGGGTTCTGGTTTTTGGTTCACGGAAATAAGCAGGTTGTCCACATACTCCTCCTCCCACGATGGGTCGACGATCATGAAGCCGGACAGTACTCCCTTGACCACGATGCGTGGCTTTCGGTGGGTGCTGCGCCGTTTCCGATACCGTCGTTCTTTGCGGATCTGCTGTGCCAACAGCCAATCGGTCTTCTCGATGATGGGGATATGATGCCCCTCAACGAAATACTGCGGTTCTATGCCGTTGTTCTTTACACTCTTATGCGTGAAAAAGTCTATCGTAACTGTTTTTTGACACAAGGCGTCTCCACAGAATTTCTCGTTTTTAAGGATGCCAAGGACACTGCCGGAGCTCCAAACCGATAGACCTTTTACAGTGGGAATGCCGCTTTTCGTCAGCAAGTCTGCTATTTGCGTGGATGAATAGCCGTCCAGGTAAAGACTGTATATGGTTCTGACAATATCCGCTTCGTCCTCTACGATTTCCCAGTTCTTTTCATCATCCAGCCGATAGCCGAGCAGAGCCCAACTGGGGTAGATTCCAAGACCCTGAGCTCTTCTGCGCTTGAATGACCATTTTAGGCTGTTGGATTTTTGCTCAGACTCACTCTGTGCCACAAGGCTCAATACGGTAATGACCATATCGCTGCTCTTATCCAGCGTGTTGAGCTTCTCGGTCTCAAAGTACACGCCCACAGGCGGGTCGAGCTTTCGCAGCATGAAAATGTAGTTCAGACTGTCCAGCACATTTCTGGCAAAACGGCTGACCTGCTTCGTGATGATAAGGTCGATCTCTCCCGCTTTGCATTTCTCGATCATTTCGAGAAAGTGCTCACGGTGCAGAACAGAAGTACCGGAAATGCCCTCATCGGCGAAAATACCGGCAAACTCCCATTCCGGATTCTCCCGGATCATACGGGTATAGTTTTGCACTTGAAGCTCGTAACTGCTTGCCTGGGTGTCCTCATCCGTGCTGACACGGCAGTACGCACACACACGAAGTTTTTTCTTTTCGGTTTCCGCTTCCATATCCCTTTTTGCAGGAATGATCTGTACCTCCTTTTGCGGACCATTAATGTATGCGTCACGGATGACGTTCTTGGTGGACTGCCTTTTATCCTCGCTGCGACCGCGAGGTCGAAGTGGTTGTTTCTTCGTTATCTTCATAGGTTCACCTCCTCCTGCCGCAGATTATGTGGGCAGATAAGCCCACACCGCAGCTCGGAGCCGGCGAATTCTATTATATCGTGAAAATATGAAAACAGTTAACTTAAATGGTATATATCGCTCAGGTTAACGGTATCGGGAGCAAAAAATAAGAAGCCTTTCAGCTCCTTATTTCAACATCGGTGATTTACTTGTCCTTATTCATGGCTTTCAGCATCTGGTTCGCCGCTTTCTTTTGTTCCGGCGTGAGGTTGACCCAGTTTTCAAACAGCTCTTTGAGTTCTGGGTTGATTTCGACCATCTCACCCTCGGCAAAGAACTGCGCCATCGTGATGCCGAATCCCTTACAGATCGCTTCCAGCGTTGCGAGGGAGGGGACTGTATTCCTCCTATAAATATTCGCAATCGTGGACTCGGATAAGCCACAGTTCTTTGCCAGCCTATACTCAGTCCACCCACGCTCGTTTAAGAGCTGCCGGAGCCTCTCGTGCGTGTCCATAGCATCACCACCCTTCCTGTAATTATTTTACCCGCAAACTAAAAGGTATTGTACTGGCTACTTGTACTGACAATACCGTTATGTTAAACTGTATAATAACGGGAATTCAGTACGGAGGGATGACAATGCTGACCGAGGAACAGAAACGGATGCATAGAGTGTGTTTTACGGGTCACCGGCCAGAGAAGCTGAAACAGTCTGAAAGCGTGATCGTGAAGGCTCTGGAAACTGCGATCAAAGAGGCAATTGCCGATGGCAAGAATGTTTTTATTTCCGGCATGGCTCGTGGGGTGGATATCTGGGCAGCTGAAATCGTGCTGCGCCTGCGGAAAGAGGGGGCGAATGTAAAACTGATTTGTGCCAGCCCATACGAAGGCTTTGAGCGTGGATGGAGTGCCGAATGGCAACGACGGTACAATGTCATTCTTGCTGCCGCCGACCTTGTTCGTTTTATCTGTCCGGGGTACAGCAGAGCCTGCTTCCAGATCCGCAATGAATGGATGGTCGACCATTCGGCTCTGGTAATTGCTGTGTTCAACGGACAGCCCAGCGGCACCAAGAACACGATTGATTATGCCAAGCGGAAGAGCGTTCCGTGCTGGAATATACTCTCCGAAACATGAAATTTTTCTTCATGAATTTGAGAATTATCTTGTTTTTTGGCGGGATTTGTGATATAATAACCTTGAATAAGTATGTGCAGAAAGCGAGGACGGTCAAATGGGCGTTTCTTACAAGAAATTATTTAAGCTGCTTATCGATCGGGGTATGAAGAAGAAAGACCTGCAGGAGGCGGCAGACCTCAGTCCTGCAGCAGTTACAAAGCTCGCAAAAGATGAGTATGTACGGCTCGATGTGCTTGTAAGAGTTTGCTGTGCATTGGGCGTCGATATCGGTGACATCATGGAAGTCACAAAAGATGAATAAAGGCATCTATAAATAGATCGAGTTTATTTTGTAAAAGTCCGCAGCCGCGCTGCGCTCTTTTACCCCCCATTAACTTCCGATAATTTTGAGTTATCGGAAGCAACAGAAGGAGGCATTGGCATGGGCGACCTTATGAAAAAACATGAAATGACTGAGGAGGACATCAAACTTCAGTTTATTACCCCAGCCATTGAGGGCGCTGGCTGGGACAGGCAGAAGCAGATCCGCATGGAGTACAACTTCACGGACGGTCGTGTTATCGTCCGTGGTAATGTTACTGCCAGAGGAAAGAAAAAGCGCACCGACTATTTGCTTTACTACAAGCCCAATATTCCTTTGGCTATCGTCGAGGCAAAGGATAACAGGCACAGCGTAGGAGCCGGGATGCAGCAGGCCATCGAATACGCCGAGGTGCTTGACATCCCGTTTGTGTACAGCTCGAACGGCGACGGTTTCCTGGAACACGATATGAAAACTGGGAAAGAGCGTGAACTGACGCTTGAGCAGTTTCCCTCGCCGCAGGATCTTTGGCAGCGACACATTGGGGACGAGCACTTCACGCCGGAGCAGGAGCAGCTCATCACCGAGCCGTACTATTTCCAGCCGGGTGATAAGACTCCTCGCTACTATCAGCGTATCGCCATCAACCGCACCGTTGATGCGGTAGCCCGTGGGCAGGATCGTATCCTCCTCGTTATGGCGACCGGTACCGGCAAGACCTATACCGCGTTTCAGATCATCCACCGCCTTTGGAAATCCGGTCGCAAGAAAAAGATCCTGTTCCTTGCTGACCGCAATATCCTCGTTGACCAGACCATGCAACAGGACTTCAAGCCCTTTGCAAAGGTCATGACAAAAATCGAGGGCAAAAAGCTGGATAGCTCCTATGAGCTGTATCTGTCCCTCTATCAGCAGTTGGCCGGAGACGAGAACGAAGAGCCGTTCCGTGCATTTCAGCCGGATTTCTTCGACCTCATCGTCATTGATGAGTGTCACCGTGGCAGCGCCAAGGAGGATTCCCGTTGGCGCAGAATACTCGAATACTTCCACAGTGCCACGCAGATCGGTATGACTGCTACGCCGAAGGAAACGAAAGAGGTATCCAATATCTCTTACTTCGGTGAACCCATCTATACATACAGTCTGAAACAAGGTATCGACGACGGCTTCCTCGCTCCGTACAAAGTTCTCCGCGTCGGCCTGGACAAAGACCTGGAAGGTTGGCGACCCACGGCTGGACAGCACGACATCTACGGCTACGAGATCGAGGACCGGGAGTACAACACCAAGGATTACGACAAAAACCTCATTATCGATGAGCGCACCGCCGCCGTGGCGAAGCGTATCACTCGTTTTTTGAAAGAAAACGACCGCTTTGCCAAGACCATCGTATTCTGCGTGGACATCGACCATGCAGAGCGGATGCGGCAGGCGCTCGTGAACGAAAACAGCGACCTCGTGGCGGAGAATGCCAAGTATGTCATGCGTATTACCGGCGACAACGCCGAGGGCAAGGCGCAGCTCGACTACTTTATCGCAGAGGACAGCAAATATCCCGTGATCGTTACGACCTCCAAACTGATGACGACTGGCGTGGACTGCAAAACGTGCCGGCTCATCGTTCTGGATAACAACATAAACTCCATGACCGAGTTCAAGCAGATCATCGGTCGTGGCACACGACTCAAGCCCGACTACGGCAAAGAGTATTTCACCATCATGGATTTCCGCAATGCCTGCCGACTCTTCGCAGACCCGGAATTCGATGGCGACCCGATCTCTATCAATGATGATGGCGATGATCCCGGCGAAGAGCCGACTGCCAATCCACCAAAGCCACCCGTTCCGACTCCCGGCCCCGGTGGGGACACCGACGATCCGCCTGAAAAGAAGCACAAATTCCGGGTGCGTGGTGTCGAGGTCACGATCCTGAATGAGCGTGTCCAATACTACGACAAGGACGGCAAGCTCATCACGGAAAGCGTGACGGACTACTCCAAGAAGAACATCCTCGGCGAGTATGCCACACTGGATTCCTTCCTCCGTGCCTGGAACTCCGAGGAGAAGAAGCAAGCAATAATCGACGAACTGCAGGAGCGTGGCGTCCTGTTGGAAGCGCTGCGGCAGATCGCCGGGAATAAGGATATTGACGATTTTGACCTCATCTGCCACATTGCCTACGATAAGGCACCACTGACGAAGGCAGAGCGAGCAAACAATGTCCGCAAGCGTGGATACCTCTACAAGTATTCCGGCTTGGCACAGGAAGTTCTGAGTGCGCTGCTGGACAAATACATGAACGAGGGCATTCAGGACATCGAGAACCTCGAAATCCTGTCGAATGATCCGTTCCGCAAATTTGGCACACCCATGAAGATTGCAAAGTTGTTCGGTGGCAAAAACGGATACATTCAGGCGATCCGTGATCTGCAGAAGGAAATCTACGCTGCGTAAGGAGTATAAGATATGAGTTTAAATAACCTGGTAAAACGACTGCAGGACATCATGCGGAATGACGCAGGCATCAATGGCGATGCTCAGCGTATCGAGCAGATGGTTTGGATTCTCTTTTTGAAGGTATATGATGCCAAGGAGGAGATCTGGGAGTTTTACGATGAGAATTACACCTCCATCATCCCGGAGGAGCTGCGCTGGCGCAATTGGGCCGTCGACCACAAGGACGGCAAGGCGCTCACCGGCGATGCACTTCTGGACTTCGTGAACGGAAAACTGTTCCCGACCCTCAAAGCCATCGAAATCGATGAGAATACTCCCATGAGCCAAATCATCGTTCGCACGGCTTTTGAGGACAACAACAATTACATGAAGGACGGCATCCTGCTTCGCCAGGTTATCAATGTCATTGATGAGATCGATTTTGAGGAGTACGAGGACCGTCACGCCTTCGGTGAGATTTACGAAACGATCCTCCGCAGCCTGCAGAGCGCCGGTAACTCCGGTGAATTCTACACACCCCGTGCTGTCACGGACTTCATGGTACAGATGATCAAGCCCAAGCTCGGCGAGTCTATTGCGGACTTTGCCTGCGGAACCGGGGGCTTCCTTACCTCTGCGCTGAAGGTGCTGGACGGCCAGGTGCAGACTGTCGAAGACAGAACGGTTTACAGCAACTCCATCTATGGCATTGAAAAGAAGGCGCTGCCGTTCCTTCTGTGCGCCACGAATATGCTGCTCCACGACATCGACAACCCTCGCATCATCCACGGCAACAGCCTGGAAAAGAATGTGCGTGAGTACAAGGAGAGCGACCGCTTCGATGTCATTTTGATGAATCCTCCTTACGGCGGCAACGAAAAAGAGGGCGTGAAGCAGAATTTCCCGGCTGATCTCCGCAGTAGCGAAACCGCCGACCTCTTTATGTCTGTCATCATGTATCGGCTGAAGCAGAACGGCCGGTGCGCCATCATTCTGCCGGACGGCTTCCTGTTCGGTACGGATAACGCCAAAATGGCAATCAAGGAAAAGCTGCTGTCCGAGTTTAACCTCCACACGGTCATCCGTATGCCGCACAGCGTTTTTGCGCCGTACACTTCTATCACGACAAACATCCTTTTCTTCGACCGGACGCATCCCACAACGGAGACCTGGTTCTACCGTTTGGATATGCCGGAGGGATACAAGAACTTCTCCAAGACAAAACCCATGAAGTTGGAGCACTTTGCCCCGGCTGTTGAGTGGTGGAACAACCGTGAGGAGATCACTATCGACGGCTTTGATAAAGCGAAGAAGTACACCGTCGAGGAACTGAAAGCACGCAGCTATAACATCGACCTCTGCGGTTATCCTCACGAAGAGGAGGAGATCCTGCCGCCGAAGGAACTGATTCAGCAGTACCAGGAGAAGCGGGCCAGCTTGAACGCCGACATTGACCGCATCCTTGCCCAGATTACCGATATCCTTGGCATCGACATTACGGAGGAGGGCGACGAATGACTGCGCAGCAACTGAAAAACTCCATTCTCCAGATGGCTGTTCAGGGCAAGCTCGTACCGCAGGACCCGAATGACGAGCCCGCCAGCGTTCTGTTGGAGCGTATCCGTGCGGAGAAAGAGCGGCTCATCAAAGAGAAGAAGATCAAGCGCGAAAAGAACCCGTCTGTCATTTTCAAAGGTGCCGATAATACTCCTTATGAGAAAATCGGCGATGAAGTACGGTCGCTGGCGGATGAAGTACCGTTCGACATCCCCGATTCGTGGGAGTGGGTGCGGCTTGGGGGCATCGTCTATAACCGTGGTCAGATCACGCCCAGTACAGATTTCTGTTATATTGATATTGGTTCTATCGACAACAAAAAACAGAAACTCAATCCAACGGACACCGTTATAGCCCCCGACAAAGCTCCTTCACGAGCTCGAAAACTGGTCGACAAAGGAGATGTCCTCTATTCAACGGTTCGCCCTTATCTCCATAATATGTGCATCGTGGACAGGGATTTCTCTTGTATTCCGATTGCGAGTACCGGCTTTGCGGTTTTGACCTGTCATGCAGAACTGTGCAACAAATTTCTGTTCTATTACATGATGTCACCGGATTTCGACGCTTATGCCAATAACACGGACAATGCCAAGGGCGTAGCTTACCCAGCAATTAACGATGACCGCTTATATAAGGCACTAATTCCAATCCCGCCCTTGGGAGAACAATTCAGAATTGTTTCTGCCATTGAAAGCGTTGATGCGTCTATTCGAGATTACGGGGCCAAGGAAGAGGCACTCCGCGCCCTCAATGGTTCCTTCCCGGAGGGCCTCAAGAAGTCGATTTTGCAAGAGGCAGTCCAGGGTAAGCTGTTACCGCAAGACCCGTCTGACGAACCCGCAGAGGCTCTGCTGGAGCGTATCCGGGCGGAAAAGCAGCGGCTCATCAAGGAAGGAAAAATCAAAAAGGACAAGCACGAATCTGTCATTTTCAGACGGGATAATTCTCATTATGAGAAGTTGGACGGTGTGGAGC
>OCPZ01001606.1_pt1 | contig 10175 bp, 9 predicted proteins | sample 1538881 | NCBI WGS metagenome assembly OCPZ01 (sample SAMN04571733, study PRJEB22368) | human gut metagenome | biome: human gut; material: stool | host: Homo sapiens | place: Luxembourg | collected 2013-01-11 | reverse complement strand
GTGGTAATGCCTTGCGCCGAGAACATCGTTCGTCGGGTTGAGGAACGCCTGCGTGGGATGGAGGCAGAAATCGTTGGGCGCAACGACATAGCCCGCCATGTCGTTGGTGATGCCGTATTCGATAATTTCGCTGTCGCCGCAGATTTCGGCAAGCGGCGCGGGGTTGATTTCGGGTCCCTTTCCGGTCGAGGAGCGTTCGGCAGGCTCATATCCGCCGTAAACCGTGCATACGAAGTTTTCGCCGGGCAGGAGAAGTATCTTCTGGCTGCCGAGGGTCATATAGGTCATCTCCGTGCGCATGGCTACACCCGTATCGCTCTCCTTGCAGGGGAACGGGTTGAAACTCATGGTGCCTTTCATGGCGAGCAGAAGAAGCACATAGTTGTCAACGGGCAGATAGAACTGCCGCGTGTTTGTCTTGATAACAGGCTCCAGAAGCTTGTCGTTGTCAACGGCGATTGCGGCGTCGGCGAAGAATTCGCCCTGCATTTTTATGTTGTTGACCTTGTCGTCCGCGTCAAATTCCGCAGCGTCCATTCCGCCTATGGCGCCTATTCCGAAGAGTACGTTAGCGCCCGTCTTTTCAGCCACTCTTTGGCGCAGGAAATACGGATATTCGCCGGAGAGCATTCTGTTGGCGCCGCCGAGCGAATTGGGATGAGCGCCGACGTTTATAAGCCATGTCTCGGCGCTTCCGTCGTCGGGCACAAAGCGGATGCGGGTAAGCACCTCATGCTTGTCAGGGAGACGTCTCTTTGTGAAAAGTCCGCCCTCAATAGAATGTCTGCCGGTGTAGAGCTTTCCGGGAGTGCGGTTGGCAAATGCCTCCTTGGCGGCCTTGACGGACTGCGAAAAGAGCTTCTCCATATAGGCCTCGTCCTTGCCGTCCGAGGGGATTTTAAGCGCGTTCGCCTTGCCCCAATATCCGACGGTGTCGATGCCCGAATGCGAGTGAGTGCAGCTGAAATTGATTCCGACGCACTTTGAAAGCTCGGGTTCCGCCTTTATCCTGCGGCGAATCTCGTTTACCTCGATATTCGTGAGACCCACGATATCTCCGCTTAGCCAAACGATTCCCTCGTCGCTTCCTACATCGATCCAAACGGCGTGAACGAAAACGTCCGTGAGAACGCCCTCCATAACATGACCGGAGCCGTGCCCGGCTATGTAATAAGTCTTTTTGCCGAATTCCTCGGGATTGATGTCCTTGCGAGCGAAGCCGAGCCTGTAAGCGTTGCCGGTAAGAGTGATTGTCTTTGACTCCGGGATAGCGGGAGCAGTGCCCTGCTTCAATACTTTTTTGCCGTATCTGCAGGCGATTGCGTGCGCACCCTTTGCAGCAATATCATTGATATCCATGCGTTGTTACCTCCGTGATTTTTTCTTTTGTCAATTGTAACATATCCCGCGGACAATTTCCATATTTTTTTAATAAAAGATAAAATTCTGTAACTCAAAGTTCACCGACGAAAGCTGCGGAGATTTCGTGCGCCGCAAGCGTTACGGACTTTCACCGACTGCCGACGCAATAAAACAGCAGCCCCGTCTGAACGGGACTGCCATGTGAAATAGGAGATAGAGTTCGGAACTCTATGTGTGATATTATATCACTAATTTTTCAAATTGCAAGTAAAATCGCAAAATTTAAATCGTATTCTTGGTTTATGTTTTGTAATGCTTATTTATTTCAAGTTAGTCTCACAATAATAAAAGATATGCCGTTTGCAACAGATTCTCGGACATACTACGCTCGATATGGTTAAAAAGTATGTCCACTTGACACAGGCGAAAACGGTGGTCAATTTCAGTAATTACAGCCCTTTGGATAACTTAAAGTAGATAGAAAAAAGCCCGCAATCTCAACGATTACGAGCTTTTTTCTTTAACTGGTCCGAGTGGCGAGACTTGAACTCACGGCCTCTTGACCCCCAGCAATCCCCGGTGTAGTGTAGTTGAAATATTACTTGACTATATATCATATTACGGGAAATACAGATAATTCTTGCTATTACAAAGGAGTGTAAATGCCACTTAAAGAACCTAAATTTAAACACAATCAGACATTCCTCAAGCTTCTCGGCTTCGGTGAACATCAAAAAATTGTTCTTAGTACCTTGGGGTGTGTTAGAAATTCTGATGTTGAATGTGAAGAAAAGAAGTTTTCTTCTCGTTGCTCTGTAAATGATGTTAAATGTTCTGGCAACATCACAAGAGCTAAAAATACTATCTATGAGCTTGCTTGCTGTAATCCGTGGGATTTCTTCTTTACGGGTACAATTGATTCTTCAAAGTATGACCGCACAGATTTAGATAAATTTCATAAAGACCTCACACAATGGTTCAGAGACTACGCAAAGAAATACGGCATTAAGATTGGCTTTTTGTTAGTTCCCGAACGCCATAGTGATAGTATTAGCTGGCATATACACGGATTGATTAGTGGTTTACCAGTTTCACATTTAAAGCAATTTGTTGTCGGTGACCGCATGGGAAAGAAACTTGCACAAAAAGTTCTAAACGGTGATACGGTTTACAATTGGATTCCATATGCTGATAAGTTCGGCTTTTGTGACCTTGAACCTATTCGCAATCACGAAGCAGTAAGCAAGTACATAACAAAGTATATTAACAAAGATTTAGCTTTAAGCGTTACAGAGTTAAATGCTCATATGTTTTATCACAGCCGAGGACTGAAAAGGGCGCAGCAGATTAAAAGAGGTACTCTCATTAATCCTGTTGATTATGACTTCCATAATGAATACTGCTCAAAGGCTGAATTTCCATATTCTGAATCAAAGCTTAAAGAACTCATTGATTCTATCGTTTGAGTTTTAAAATATTTGAATGGGTGATACAGAATGACTTTGCAAAATACATTTGATGAGTTTTTGATTACTCAACAGATAAAGGGAAATTCACAGAAAACAGTTGCTTATTACAGAAATTGTGTTTCGCCTATGATTAGTTATATCGGTGCTGATATGGATATTCATTTGTTGAACGCTGAAATATTGCGAAAATACGCTCTGTTTCTTCGTAGGCGCGGTATTTGTGATAACAGTTACAAAACATACATAAAGGGCATTAAAGCCTATTTGCATTGGCTTTTTGAGGAAGATTACACGGCTCTTAACTTCAGCGACAAATTAAAGCTTCCGAAAGCACAGCGAAAAACTATTGATATTCTCAATCCTGCCGAGATTAAATTCATTTTCTCATGTTTCGACACAAAGAATATTCAAGGGCTTCGGAATTATTGTATTTGTGCGCTTATGCTTGATAGCGGTTTGCGCCGTGGTGAAGTTATTCGTTTAAAAGTGTCTGATGTGCATATATTCGAGGGCTATGCCGTTATCAATGGAAAAGGAAACAAACAACGCCTTGTTCCGCTCGGTAACAAATCAAAGCGGTATTTGATAAAGTATATCAACCTCAGACCTATTGATAGTGATAGTGAAGCATTGTTTCTCACGAAGCAGGGGAGACCGATTACAAGTTCAACGATAGCTCGAGTTTTTAAGACACTACAGGCTCAAAAAGTCGCTCAAGGCTCATTGACTCGCCGAATTTATCCGCACTTGTTACGGCATACTTTTGCAACTTCCTATCTTGAAAATGGCGGTAATATCTACGCTTTGCAACAGATTCTCGGACATACTACGCTCGATATGGTTAAAAAGTATGTCCATTTGACACAGGCTAAAACGGTAGTCAATTTCAGCAATTACAGTCCTCTTGATAATTTGAAGTAGATAAAGAAAAAGCCCGCAATCTCAACGATTACGAGCTTTTTTCTTTAATTGGTCCGAGTGGCGAGACTTGAACTCACGGCCTCTTGACCCCCAGTCAAGCGCGCTACCAGCTGCGCCACACCCGGTTGTACCTAAACTTAATTTGCTTTCCGCTTATAGGCGTTTCCGTAAATAAGGAATGTCACACCCGGAAAGCTCATCAATAATACCACAAGAAAAGCGTTTTGACAAGTCTTTTTCCAAACTTTTTTAAAAACCCGGCAACTTTTTTATTTTTCTGCTCTCTCTCTTTACTTTTCTGCTTCCTCTGTGCTAAAATCTAAAGTACGGAAAGGGGAGTTAATTATGGCAAAAATAATCGGAGCAAATATACCTGATATACCGTGGGAGGATAAGCCGGCGGGGTTTGAATATCCCGTGTGGCGTTACAGCGGCAATCCCGTTATCACCCGCGATAACTTGCATATGGCGAACAGCATCTTCAATTCGGCAGTCGTGCCCTTCGGCTCGGGCTTTGCGGGAGTTTTCAGGGCGGATATCCGCTCGCGCGCCCAGAAGCTTGTCGTCGGGTTCAGCGACGATGCCGTGAATTGGACGCTTGAGGATAAATATATCTTCGACGGCTACGACCCGCGCCTGTGCGAAATAGACGGAAAATATTATCTGTCCTGGGTCAATCTGACCCCTCACGGCACAACTATCGGCATAGCCTTTACGGAGGACTTTAAGAGCTGGACTCAGCTCGAGGATGCCTGCTATCCCGTCGCCCGCAACGGCGTTCTTTTCCCGCGCAAGGTGAACGGCGAGTATCTTCTGCTTATTCGCCCGTGCGACAGGGGACACACCCCTTACGGCGATATATTCATCAGTCAGTCGAAAGACCTCACTTATTGGGGTAAACACCGCTTTGTTATGAGCCCGGTCGAGAACTGGGAAGCTACAAAAGTCGGAGCGGGTCCGACTCCTATCGAGACGGACGAGGGCTGGCTGATGTTCTACCACGGCGTGCTCACGAGCTGCAACGGCTTCACCTACAGCATGGGTGCCGCCATTCTCGACAGGGACGAGCCCTGGAAAGTGCTCCACCGTGCGGACAGCTTCCTGTTAGCGCCCCACGAAATCTATGAGTGCGTCGGCGATGTGCCCAACGTCGTATTCCCGTGCGCCGCGCTCGCGGATGCCGAGAGCGGCAGAATAGCGATTTATTACGGCGCCGCAGATACCTCGGTCGCCTTGGCGTTTACTACCGTTGATGAGACGGTGAACTATATCATGGCAAACGACCTTATTAAATAAATTAGAACCGGTGCCCGATATTGGCGGGAATCCGAAAAATCCGCAATTCACACAGCTCGGAGTGAATTGCGGATTTGCTTTTTTTGTTCAGTCCCGCTTCAGCTCCTTGCCGAGCCTTTCGAGCACGCGTTTTTCTATCCTGCTGACGTATGAGCGGGAGATGCCCAGCAGAGACGCTATCTCCCGCTGAGTCAGCGGCTCGTTGCCGTCGAGCCCGTAACGCATGACGGTTATCGCCCTTTCGCGCGGGTCTGATATGTCGGCGACGAGCCCGCGCAGCTTTTCGCTTTTTATCTTCAAATCGAGGTCGTCGGCTATGCTGTCCGGCGTGCAGATAATATCCATGAGCGTGAGCGGGTTTCCCTCGCTGTCGCTGTCGATAGGATCCTCGAGCGAGATGTCATGTGCGCTCTTTTTCAGCGAGCGAAAGTGCATGAGTATCTCGTTTTCAACGCATTTTGCCGCATATGTGGCAAGGCGTGTGCCCTTGTCGGGCTTGAACGAGTCAACAGCTTTTATCAGCCCTACGGTGCCGATTGAAATCAGATCGTCCTGCTCCGAATATGCGGAGTAGTATTTTTTGACTATGTGCGCCACGAGCCGCAGATTGTGCTCTATTAATTCGCTGCGCGCCTTGCCGTCGCCCGCGTGCATCTCGGCGAGAGCCTCGCGCTCCCGAGCCGCGCTGAGCGGCGGGGCGAACGACCCCGGCTGACTCAGGTGCAGGATGAAAAACAGAAATCCGTTTGAAAATAACCGCAAAAGCCACCCGAACACGGCATCGCCTCCCGTGAATATCTATATTCACCCGTCGGCGAAGCTTGCAAGTCCGTGCTTTTTTTGTAAATTCACTTGAAACTTCCGTGCGGCTATAATATAATAATCTGTAGAAAAAGCGAGAACGGAGGTGCTCTCTTGTCGGATATCAAGCTCGGCGCGCAGCTTTATACTCTGCGCGACTATATCAAAAATTACGAGGATGCCGAAAAGACCTTTGCCTATCTCGATTCCATCGGAATAAATACAGTTCAGATTTCGGGTATAGGCCCGATTGAGCCGGAGAAGGTCGCGTATCTTGTCGATAAGTACAATATGGATGTCTGCGTCACGCATACCCCGTTTGACCGTATGCTCGAAGATACCGAGACGGTCGTTCGGGAGCACAGAATGATTCACTGCGACACGCTCGGAATCGGCTCCATGCCCGACGAATACAGGGGCATCGAGGAGGGCGTGCGCGAGTTTATAAAGCTTACCGACGGGCTCGCGAGGAAGCTTCGGGATATGGGGATGCATTTCGCCTATCACAACCACGCCTTCGAGTTCAAAAAATATAACGGCAGGCGCATTATAGATATGCTTGTCGAGGATACCGACCCCGAACTGTTCGGCTTTATTATGGACACATATTGGGTTCAGTACGGCGGAGGGAATCCGGCGGATTTTATAAGACGCCTCAGCGGCAGAATGAAGGTCTGCCACTTTAAAGACTATAAAATCGACAGCGAGAATAAACCCGACTTTGCCGAGATAGGCACGGGCAACCTCGACCTTGACGAATGCTACCGCGCCTGCAGGGAATCCGGCGTAGGATATATCGTTATCGAGCAGGATACCTGCGATATCGACCCGCGCGAGTCTATGGCGATAAGCTACAAAAACCTGATTGATATAGCGAAGAGAAACAGCTGATTTTTGGGAAGGGATGACGGAAAAATGGACGGAAACATGAAGCTCCCCATTGCGGAAAAGGGATATGATATTGCTGCGGCCGATGCATATATTTCGATGCTGCAGGATGAATACAATAAGCTTTACGCCTGGGGCTCGGAGCTCGAAAAGCGCACCGATATGCCCGCGGGCGAGACCGCTTCGAGCGAGGAGATAGAGGCGCTCAGAACGCAGAACCGCAGCCTCTACAACAACTGCGTGGCATTTGCAAAGCACATAAAGCGCCTTGAAAAGCTCAGGGACGAGCAGGGCAGATATATGGTTGACGAGCTCAACGCCGCAGAGAGCAGAAAAAAGTGCCTCGAAAAGGAGATAGCCGACCTTGAGGCGAAGAAGGGCTTGCTCGAGGTCAGCAACGAATCGGCTCGCGGCCAGGCGGATGCCGTAATTTCGGCAGCGCGCAATCAGGCGCAGAAGACCGTCGCCGAAGCGCAGGAGCAGGCGAATCTGATAGTCGCCGAGGCGCAGAAGAAGGCCGAGTCCATACTCCGCGAGCGTATCGGCAGAATGTCGGCGGTGTGCGCCCAGCTCAACGACATGTTCGACAAGGACGAATAATTCGGAATATAATAATGCGGCTGTTTGTCGAAAAATCGCAGCTTTTCGGCGCAAACGGCCGCTTTTGTTTTTCTATCCCGTAAAATCCTCTATCAGCCTTTGAAGTGCTTCGCCGCCCTCAACCGTTATTCCTTTGTAAACGCGCTCCGCTTCGCTTTTGGGCAGGGAGGAGGTGAAAATATCGAATACCTCCAGAGGCTCGCCGCAAGCAAAAACCGCTATCCTGCCGTTGTAGTCGCGCAGAACGTACATTTCGCTCGCGTCGGGCTCGGCGCGTTGCGTAATCGCCGAGACTGTAAGGAACGCAGCGGCGCAGACCGCGAGGACAACTGCTGTGATTTTTATCGTACTTTTCATTTTTCGCCCTCTCCGTTTTTTGCTTTCATGGGTGATTGTTGCCCCTTTCGGGCGAGATTATACCCTGTTTATTGTTTTGATTTTACAAAATAATGTGAATATTTGGATTTAGACTAAACTTTTTGCAAAAAGTATGCTATAATTTTTAACTGGATTGTAATGTGAAGGAGGCGCACGGATGGCAAACAGCTCCAAAAGCGCATCGAAAAAGATGGGAACAGCTAAAACATCTTCCGAAAAGAAGAATAAGACTCCGAATAAAAAGGCCGGCAGGATAGTTCTGCTGGTCATCCTCTGCGTGCTCGTCGTCGGTATGCTCACCGCGGCGATAATCGGAGGCTACGTCTTTGTCAATATCGCATCCTTTGCCCACGGCGAGATAGCGATAGACCTTGACGACTACAAGGCGAATCAGAACCAGACCTCGTTCATCTATGCTTATGACAGCAACAACGAGTTGGTTGAGATGGCTCAGCTCCACGGAGAGGAGAACCGAATCTGGGTCGATTCCGATAAGATGCCGGAGAATCTCAAAAACGCTTTCATCTGCCTTGAGGATAAGCGCTTTAAAAAGCATCACGGCGTCGACTGGCTGCGTACCTTCGGCGCGGCTACCGGACTTTCCAGCGGCGGCGGCTCGACGATAACCCAGCAGCTCGTCAAAAACCTGACCAACGACAAGGAGGTCACGGTTGTCAGAAAGTTCAAGGAGATAGAGCGCGCTCTGAATCTTGAACAGCATTACAGCAAGGATGCTATCCTTGAGGCGTATCTCAACACCCTCTATCTCGGCAACGGCTGCTACGGCGTCCAGACGGCGAGCGAAACTTATTTCGGCAAGGATGTCAGCGAGCTCAATCTCGCCGAGTGCGCCACTCTTGCGGTCATAACAAAAGCGCCGACAACGTATAACCCTCTGCTCAATCCCGAGTCGAATAAAAAGCGTCAGGAGCTTTGCCTGAAGTATATGCTCGAGGAAAAGGCGATAAGCAAAGAGGAATACGAAGAGGCGGTGAATTATAAGCTCGTCTTTACAAACAGCGAGGGCTATGTCCCCAAGGCGGGCAAGACCAAAAAGACGACAGAGGACAAGAACAAGGAGAAGGAATATCAGGATTTCTACGTCGATTATGTCATCAAGAGCGTCTGCCAGGATCTGATGAGCAAATACGGCTACACCTATCGCCAGGCGATGGAGAAGATAAACTACGGCGGACTCAAGATATATTCCGCCGCAAATCTCGACGTTCAGAAGGTTCTCAATACCGTATATTCAAACAGAATCGCTTTCGATAAGGAAGCGGATACTGCCGAGCACCCCGCAGTTCAGTCTGCGGCGACGGTCATGGACTATGAAGGCAGAATAGTCGGCATAGTCGGACAGGCGGGAAAAGAGCGGCAACCTCTGCCTCAACAGAGCGTCCGAGTCCCCGAGACAGCCCGGCTCGTCCATCAAGCCCCTGTCAACCTATTCTCTCGCACTCGAGAAGGATTATATAAACTGGTCGAGTATGATACTCAACTACGCTATCTATCACAACGGCAAGCTCTGGCCGCAGAACTCGGACGGCACGCACGGCTCAAAGAAAAATGTCACCGTCCAGTACGCCATACAGAAGTCGTTCAACACCGTTCCCGTCAGAATTATTACCGAGATGCTCGGCGTCAACGAGGCTTATAACTTCATGAAAAAGACGTTCCATCTGTCTACTCTTGACGATACCAACGATGCCAGCATCGCGCCTCTTGCCACGGGCTCTCTTACTAACGGTGTCACAACGGTCGAAATGGCGGCGGCATATGCCGTTTTCGGCAACAACGGCTATTACTATAAGCCCTATTGCTACTATAAGGTCACAAACGCCACGGGCACCGAGGTTCTGCTTGAGACTAAGTCCGAGCCGGAGAAGGTGCTCAGCGAGGATACCGCAGAGGTCATGCGCGAACTGCTCAAGACCGTTCCCGCGAGAAGCTTCCGTTCGAGCAAGAATCTCGGCAAGTTCGAGCTGATGAGCAAGACCGGTACCACGAGTGATACGAAAGACAGCTGGATAGCCGGCGGCACGCCATATTATGTCTGCGCTGTTTGGCTCGGCTACGATAAGCCCAAGGTCATCCCGTTCAGATACAGTGCATCCGGACGAGTTTATATCGAGCTGCTCGACCGCATCCACGCCAACCTGCCCGTCAAGGAGTTCCCCAAGACCGACAAGGTCGAGGAGAAGGACTACTGCAAAAAGACGGGGCTTTTGGCGTCGCCCTCTTGCACAGAGACCGCAAAGGGCTATTATAAGAAGTCCGCAATGCCCGCTGAATGTACGGCGTGCGGCGGAGGGTCGGTAAGCGAGGTCGTCGGCGGAGTCAGCGACGCAGTCAGCAACATTATAGATTCGCTTCTTCCGACAAGACCGCGTTCGGACGATTAAATTCAAGCTGCGGCGAAAAAATATATAAACGGCCGCGCCGGATAACGGTGCGGCC
>OCPZ01001599.1_pt1 | contig 10222 bp, 9 predicted proteins | sample 1538881 | NCBI WGS metagenome assembly OCPZ01 (sample SAMN04571733, study PRJEB22368) | human gut metagenome | biome: human gut; material: stool | host: Homo sapiens | place: Luxembourg | collected 2013-01-11 | reverse complement strand
ATGTCTTTGTATTTTAATGCGAATTCTTCTAATTTTTCTAATACATTGACGATTTTCTTTTGTACAAGCTCTAAAGCTTCGTGCATGATAATTAAATCTGTATTGTCACCAACGTAGCAGCTAGTTGCTCCTAAGTGAATGATTCCCTTAGCTTTTGGACATTGTACTCCATACGCATATACGTGTGACATAACATCATGACGTACTTCTTTTTCTCTGGCTTTTGCGACATCGTAGTTGATATCTAAAGCGTGTGCTTTTAATTCTTCGATTTGTTCTTCGGTAATGTCTAATCCAAGTTCTTTTTCTGACTCCGCAAGAGCAATCCAAAGTCTTCTCCATGTCGTAAATTTTTTGTCGTTTGAAAATAATGCCTGCATTTCCTTAGATGCATATCTCTGTGAAAGAGGAGATTGGTAATATTCGTTCATTTGTTCCACCTATTCTAGTTAGTTTTTTCCTAACATCAATATTATATGTGTTTCAATTTTTAAATTCAACTTCAATTGTTGTATAATAAGATAGTATGGAAAAGGAGTAGTTATGAAAACTTTATCTATATTATCTACAAAGCTTAGTGCCTGGGGGCTACACCTAATTGGTAGGGGTGGATCGATGCCTGGGTCGATTGGCTGTAAAGTCGATGCGAATATATTATCGAAATTAAAATTTAATGGTCCTGTCATTTTGGTTACGGGTACAAATGGAAAAACGAGTACGGCCAATATGATTACAGACTTATTTGAAAAGGCTGGATATAACGTGATTTCCAATCGTAAGGGAGATAACTTAAAGGCAGGTATAGTTACTACGTTGTTGACTCACGCAAAACTAAATGGTGAAATCAAAGCCAATGCGGTTGTGCTAGAATGTGATGAATTAAATGTGAGACATATTCTTCCATTTATTCCGGTTACAGATTTTGTGGTCAATAATTTCTTTCGTGATCAATTAGATCGTGCTCGTGAAATGGAACAGTTGATTGATTCAATTGAAAAGGTATTGCCTGCATATAGGGGTCGATTGATTTTAAATGTGAATGATCCCAATGTTGTACGACTCAATTTAGTAGCGAAAAACGCTTCATTCTCTTATTTTGGAATGGATGAGAACAAGTATTCGGTTAAAACGACAAAAGAGGCAAGTGAAGGAAAATTTTGTCCTAAGTGTGGGGCAAGACTTGAATACAGTTATTATCAATATTCACATATTGGTAAATTTCATTGTTCAAAGTGTGATTTTCAAACGCCGGAAATGGACATTTGTTTAAAAGATATTGATTTGGATAAAGAAACATTTTCGAGTGATGGAATACATTATAAATCTCCATATGAAGGAATGTATTCTATGTACAATTGTGCCGTTGTATTGAATGTCGCAAAAAATTATGGTATTTCACAAGATTATGTTAAGTCTGTATTTAGTCATGCGCCTCAGCCTGCGGGAAGAAATGAAACATTCACATCAAAGGAACAGACTTGTATTTTAAACTTGGTTAAAAATCCTACAGGAGCCAATGAAGTTATGAAGGTCATTGAAAAAGATGATTCGGATAAGACAATTGTGATCGTATTGAATGATCGTGAGCAGGATGGTACAGATGTGAGTTGGATCTATGATACTTTCTTTGAAAAGATTATGAAGGATAGCACAAAGGAAATTATTTGTACGGGTCTTCGTGCAAATGATATGGCTTTAAGAATCTATTATGGTGGCTATAAAGGTCCTTTAAGTGTTGTCGATACTTTGGACATTGCCGTAAAAGCCGCATTAGCTACAAAGCGTACGACATATGCGATTGCGACATATACAGCATTACTTCCTACGCGTAATGCGATCAAGAAGGAGATGGGTCTATGAAAGTAGTTTGGATGTATCATGATATCATGGATCTTTATGGGGATAAGGGAAATATGATGGTTCTAAAGAAGCGTTGTTTAGATCGTGGTATTCCTTTTGAACTGGATACTTGTGGTATTGGTGAAGAAAAAGATTTAAGCGAATATGATTTGATTTTCTTAGGTGGTGGTGCAGATAAGGAACAAATTAGTTTAATTCCAGATTTATTATCGCGTAAAGAAAATATAAAGAAGGCCATGGATGAAAAGAGCTTTGTGCTTTTGATTTGTGGTGGTTATCAATTGTTTGGTCAATATTATATTGCGGCCAACAATGAGAAGATTTCTGGTTTACAGTTCTATGATTATTATACGGATACGGGAAAAGCTGGTAGTCGTTGTATTGGAAATGTTGTGATTGATGCAAATTTAGATGGTTTAAAAACGCGTATCGTTGGTTTTGAAAATCATGGGGGTCAAACATTAAATGTAACGCATCCTTTAGGAAAAGTTGTAAAGGGTTGTGGAAACAGCTTTAATGCCGGTTATGAAGGATTCTATGATGGAAAGATTCTAGGTACCTATTTGCATGGTCCTTTACTTCCAAAAAATCCTGAGGTGGCTGATTTTGTGATTTCAAAAGCACTACAAAAAAGAAATCCGGATTTTAAATATAGTGATTTAAAGCCATTGGAAGATAAGTTTGAAAAGATGGCTCGTGAGGCTGTATTTAAGAAATTAGAGATATAAAAAAAGATGTCATAAGACATCTAAAAACATAGTACATAAGGGGTTTATTATATTTTTTGACTCGAACGATAATGAAGTACTATGTTTTTTATCACTCACTCCTTTCATGGTTTTAGTATATAAGTTATATTGACATTATATATGTCAAATATGTGAGGAATCGTATGAGAAAAATTATTATATCCATGTTCATTGTTCTATCGACATTGATCACGCCTATATCGGCTTATGAGATTGATGAGATACCTGAATATAGTGGCAATCCTTATGTAGAGATACATGATAATGTGCCTATATTCAGTTCGAAGGATATGAATACAAAGAGTTTTGAATCGTACTCGAATCTAGATTCTTTAGATCGGCCACAGGTTGCGTATGCGAATGTGTCGAAGGATCTAATGCCAACAAAAAAGCGAGAAAGTATTGGTTCTGTAAAGCCTGCAGGGTGGCATACAGTACGTTATAAGGGAATTGATGGGAAGTATTTATATAATCGTTGTCATTTGATTGGATATCAATTAACGGGTGAGAATGCGAATCGTAAAAACTTAATGACGGGCACGCGCTATTTAAATGTAGAGGGTATGCTTCCGTTTGAAAATGAAGTATCTGACTACATAAAAAAGACAAATCATCATGTTTTATATCGGGTTACACCTATTTATGATGGTGATAATTTGATTGCGGATGGTGTACAGATTGAGGCGTATTCTGTAGAAGATAAAGGACAAGGTGTATCGTTTAATGTATTTTGTTATAACGTACAGCCAGGTATCACAATTGATTATAAAACGGGCGATTCAAGCCGCTCAAATGACAATATTATAAAGGAATATAAAGTTACAGAGGATACTTCTACTTATGTTTTAAATGTAAAAACACATAAGTTTCATAAGCCAACTTGTGCAAGTGTTCGTTTGATGAATGATGTAAATAAGTTGGAGTCAAGTGAGTCTAGAGATGTATTAATCGCTCAGGGGTATTCGCCTTGTAAAAACTGCAATCCATAGGAGAATAACATGAAAAAAATAGTATCTATGCTGTGTGTATGTGTTTTATCTTTATCTTTATTTGGTTGTTCTAAACCAGAAAATAATGTGGAATTAAAGAAGAATGTTTCTTGTCAATTGTTGGATGTTTTAACCATCACAAATGATACAGATAATTCGACGTACTACTATTATTTGGCAAGTGTTGAAAATAAGGGTAAAAAGCCGTATGACACAAAGAATTTAATTTATACCGTAACAGATGACAATGAGAAAGATATCAGTGTCATTGATAAATACCAGTCTACACCTTCTTATATCATCAATAAGGGACAAAACACGTATATTTATGGATATATTGGTTTTCCAAACAATGATCAAAAAAACTTGGGTCTTTCTTTTAACAACAAGAAACAGTTCTTGCCTTTTAAAGCCTTTGATATTCGTAAGGCTAGTGATAAAAATGTTAACGATTCAAAGGATACAAAATATACTTTCTTTGAGGATGATACACTTCAGATTGGTGTAGATGCATCTAAGGCAAGTTATGTATATGAGAATGGAGAAACAGTATTAAAAAATATTAAGATTACTTATAAGAATAAAACGGATTCTCGTATCATTGTTCCATATTTAACGCCGAGTGCTACTTTAGAAGGTGTCGATCTTAGTAACAAGTATGATTTCGCAAATATGGATGAAATCAAAAGTCATGATTTTACAACGAATGGTATGGCACCTAAAACAAAAAGTTTTAAAGCGGATGTAACTGGGTATGTATTGTATTTCTTGGATAAAAAACAAACTGTAAATACAGAAATTGAATTCCATTTTGAAAAGGCAGCACCTGATTTTACGGATAAAAGCACCAAGCCTTTTGTGGTTCATATGAATTCGAAGGCATTTGGAAAATCAAACACATTTAAGATTGGACTTGAATAAGTCCTTTTCTTTTTGGTTCACTTTGTTTATAATCTTTGTGGTGATGTATATGTTAGAAGAAAAAGGATTAGTTCTTGAAGGCGGAGGCTTTCGAGGTATGTATACTAGTGGTGTAATCGATGTATTTATGGAAAATCACATTGATTTTAACCAGGTTGTTGGAGTTTCTGCAGGTGCTGCCTTTGGCTGCAACATCAAATCTAAACAGATTGGAAGAGCTTTGCGCTACAACAAGCGTTTTTGTAGAGATCCAAGATATTCAGGATTAAGGAGTTTTATTAAAACGGGAGATCTTTATAATAAAGAGTTTGCGTATGGGGTCGTGCCTACGATATTGGATCCTTTTGATACAAAGGTATTTAAAGAGAATCCATTACGTTTTACCGTTGTATGTACAGATATTCATACGGGAAAACCTGTATATCATGAAATCAAAAATGGAGATGCTCTAGATATTGAGTGGATTCGTGCATCGTCATCGATTCCTATTGTTTCAAAGCCTGTTAAATTAGATGGATATGAATTATTAGATGTTGGTGTCTCTGATTCGATTCCAGTGGATTGGATGTTGGAAAGAACAAAGAAGACGGTTGTAGTTTTGACAAGAGATCATACCTATCGAAAAAAGCAAATGAAATATATAAATCTTATAAAAAAGGCATTTAAGGAATATCCAAATCTACAACACGATTTAGAGAATAGACATATTGTATATAATGAAACATTAGATACAATCGATAAGCTTGAAAGGGAAGGACAGATATTTGTGATTCGACCTTCTAAACCAATTGCGTGTGCGATGATTGAAAAGGATCCAAATCATCTACAAGAAATTTATGACATAGGTAGACGTGATGCGTTGAATAGTTTAGAAGAATTAAAGAAATATTTGTGAAGTGTTTCACATAATAGTTTGTGATATACTAATAAAAATATTTAGGAGTGATACAAATGAGTTTCTTTAAAAAACCAGGACGCATTCTAATATTAATCATGATTGTATTAGCTGTAGTCTGTCCGTATCGTGTTCATATGTATAAAACGAAGATTGAAGAAATTAAATCTGGCAAACTAAAAATCAATGATATGCAGTATGCTGCTGATGATCTACATCCGTATTCCGCTTATTTAATGGCTGTCCCATATATTATTATAGAAGTCGCATTAGGATCTTTATATTATGTTAGAACACGTGATTAGTGGGCTCTGTGATTTGCCGTGAAAATCAAAAAGATGGACAACTGTCCGTCTCGATTCAAATCAGAGGATGCGATATGATGGAAATTAATAAAACTCTATAATTTGCAGTGAAACATCAAAAAACGTACAACTATATGTATTAGTTCAAGTAATAATGATATAAAACTTGTAATGATGGTTTCCATTTCAATATCAACATATTTTTGAATTTCTAAATATCTTAAAACATAAAAACAAGCAGATTTATTTAAAAATCTGCTCAATTTTCAATTCTATAAATATAACATAAGAGATATTATGCGAAGTAGGATATATATAGTACAATATATATGTAGCGGACATTTGAAACAGAGAAACTAAGCATCACCTAAGTAAAACTAAGCATCACTTATAAGAAACTTTCGTGTTTTTACTTAAGTAAACTAAGCATCACCTAAGATAATGTTTAGTCTTTTATAAGTATATAAGTCTTCTTATAAAGTATATCTTATATAATTAGACTTAGGTTAATTTATTTTACTTGACATAGTTTGCCTTATATAAGTTTATATAGCATTAGTTCTTATAGAAAAGCAATACAGTTCTATGCAATCAAACTAAAAGTTTCTTATAGAAAAGTATTGTGTATTACCTATGCCAAAGTAAAAGGTTCTTATGCCTTGGTGAGCATAAAAAAACAAAGAAACACAAAGTCTCTTTGTTAGTTATCATCTGTAATGTAATCACAGATGTTCTTCGATGCAGGAGTTCTTCTTGTAGCCTTTCTCTTTGGTTTTACAGGCTCCTCATTTAGAATGGCGATCACCTGTTTAGCTACTTCATGTGGCTTCAGACGATGATTGACATCTTCTTCTAAAACCATTCGAGTTGCTTTGCCAATTGAGTCAGAGTCAAACTCTACATAGATTTCACGGACCAAGTCGATGACCTTTGTCATCATCTTGCTCTCATAAACCATATTGCTGATGTTGGATTCAGGCATTTGATATTTGTTCTTCTCTTCCTCAGCAATCGTAAGAATACGTTCATCTTCAAGTTCTTCAGTTCTTGCCTGATTAACAATGTCGATAGCACCTTTCAACTGTTTGAAATGCTTGTTGTTAACACGCACAATGAACTTCTTGTCGATGGTCTCAATCTTCCCTTTGGACTTGCTGTCAATGTATTCTAGCATGATCCATTTGTACAACCAAATCAGCATGTTAATGATACCACCTGAGCACTCATACAAAGTGTCTGAAAGTTCCTTAGACCATTGAATCGGTGTATCCAGCCATTGCCAAGTCAAAAGCATATTCACCAGCATGTTGAAATAATCCTTGTCAGTCGTATATGCAGAAGCGTCAATGAAGTCACCTGCTCTACGTGCATTTCTAAGCATTGTAAACAGCTTCTTGTAGGCTTCATCTGTTCCAACTACGCTCAAGGCTACCTTTGTCTTGTTGACGATGCCTAACAGACCTTCATAGCTGTTTTCTCTATTGGAGTTGAAGTCGATAAGTTGGATTTCGTCCATAACGATGGTTCCAATCGAGAACATTTCGATAAGCTGGCAGACTTTTAATTGCTTGTCTGCAAGGCTTTTGCACTTCTTGTTAATCATGACTTCATAGATAGGTTCGGGGTTTCCTAAAGCATTATCAATGGCTTCTCCAATCTGTCTATACAAGGTTGAAAAGTTGCTGTTTGGCATACAACTTACCACCAGATATGTAATCTGTGGAATCGAAGTTCCAGGATCTGGATGGTGCATGATTACCTGCGGGATGTTATCGAACAACTGCTTCAACGAAGATGATTTGCCGCATCCTGAATAGCCTAGCAAGGCAAACCCAGATGGGGCACTATCTTCGATTTTGCCCTTCATTTTGATGAGTTTCTTGTCAGTTGACTCGCCAATAGCATTTGTGTCCCAGACATAGGATTTGCGAAGCATATAGGAGCTAACGATTACATCGTAGTTGATGAATTCAAGCTGTTTTTGGAACGATAAAGGCAGTCTTAGATTTTTCAAACTAACTACAGTTGCTTTTTGCTCGTTCACAGACATCTTGCTCAAATCGTCAGCATCCAAACTTGGAATAGGTACTGTATATGCGTTCAAAAGGACGTTTCCATCTCTTGGTCTTGGAAGTGCTTCAATGAACGGGTTGTTGTTGAAGTCCCTATTGGATGATTTTACATATTTAGCATCAACAGGACCTACACGAGTACATTCTTCATGGGTGTATTGATTTTGGTCTTTCTCTACATTCGAGTAGTAGTAGACCCAGTTCAGTTCTCTCATAACTGTACCTCCTACATTTTCTGTTTAATCTTTTGAAGGGCTTCTTCAAAGGTCATACTTCCAGTTTCTTCATTTGATTCAGGCTCTGACAAGGCTTCAGGTTCTGGCTCCCCATTTTTCAAAGGAATCAGAGATGGTGCGTCATCTGTGTTCAAACGTGCTCCAATCGAATTTGCCTCTAATACAAGGATGCTTTCTTCTTTACGGTTATGGCGGATATTTTTGGTCTTGTCATCATTTGGTGCCGTCTGATTTGCAACTCTAACGGCATCATCCAAGGTTGCCTGCATTCCCATACGTCTTGCGCAGCGAATCTCTTGGTCTTCCTGAGCTTTCTCCATTACAAGCTCTTTTTTCTTGGTCTTGTATTCTTCGTAGTTGCGAAGTGACATACCGTTGAACTCATAGTTTCCTGCTCGATTCTCATTCAAGGTTGCTTTTACAAGGCGATTGTCTGCAATGTACCATAAAGAGCCTATATTTCTTTCATCAAGACGACATTTCAAAGGCACCGAGCTTCTTCTAGTCTTAGTGATTTGTTCTGCAAGCCAAGGATCATTTGCAATGTAATACAAACCATTCCATTCAATACCTTTACGGGTTATACGAGCACGTACTTCTTTACGAATTGAATACTCAAACTGGTCAAGATTGACAATTGGTCTTGGAGCACCATATTTAGCACAACCATAGTCCCATAACTCTAACGGAATGGGATGCACCGACTTCTCTAACATATCCTTTGTCATTGGATACTGGCTCATTGTCATCATGTTGTGAGCAATTGTCTGGTTGATTACGAATACCCAGATATCATCCAATGTAAGGACCGCATGTCTATGGTGGTTCGAATCATACCGTTTGGTAATCAAGCCTCTGCCTTCAAGCAAATCATTCTGTACCGAATGATACTGGTGGAATAGCTGTTCTACCTGTCCTTTCAGTGACCCCATAGCCGGTGGCACTAGCTCTAGAGTGATGTTCAACTCGTTGCAGATACGTTTGACCTCTTTGGAACGATATTCAGAACCACGGTCGCTGCGAAGTCGGTTTGGCAAAACATTGATGTCCCATAAGCCATCTTTTAGCTCCAAGCCGTAACGCCTGCAAAGCTGTTTATTGTCTTCACCAAGGTTCAAAAGACAGTTTGTGAAGCCAAGTACTGAGTTATTCTCCAAAGAAACAGATACTGCCGTAATCATTCGTGAATAGACATCAACCATTGCATGCACGATTGGACGCCCGATTACCTTTGTTGGATCAACTTCACTGACAATGGATACATCCATTTCAACTTCATCCATTTCGAACAAATCTCCAGGACCATGCACATTAAGAAGATTGTCTGAAACAAGCATACGCTCATCGTTTCTGTATTCTCGTTTGGATGTTTTGCATACACGGCGTGCTTTAGCTGATGTATGAGTAACAATATAGTTCTCCATTTGGCTTTTAGTAGGTCGCTGGTCGATTGGCAGCAGCTTATTCTGTACTACTACACCATCACTAGTCTGTGTTTCTACACGAGCTGTAAAATATTTTGTGAGCATCCAGTCATAAGTCGTTGCATAAGACTTTTCTCTACCAGATAAATAGTGTTTACAGCAGTCATCAAAGATTTCACGCAGTTCATCTGTTAAGGGAATACCTTGTTCAAACATAGGTGGACGACCTGTTTTTGTAGAATAATGCATATTGGCTTTACTTTTCTTTCCAATTTGTGGAAGTAAAGCGAATGGATCAAGGCCGTTTGTCAGATATTGTTTGATTACATAGAATACAGTCTTTTTAGAAATGTTGTATTTATCAGCAAGTTCCTGAAAACACGGTTTAGGCTTTCTGGTTCCTAAGCAAAAGTAGCACGGTCCGTAGATATCGTCGACTGTTTCAACAATATCTTTGTTGCGTAGATAGATTTCCTTTGTTTTCTCTGGTAATGAATTAAAGTCAAATACTTTATCAAACTTGGGTTCTCTAACAGCAATTTGTTTCTTATTGACAAAATGCTGAAGTGTTTGAATATGCCATTCGTTGATTTCAGTTTTCTCTTTAATTCCATTGATGAGAATCGTACATAGTAATCTTTATTCATGTAGATTACTCTATGATCAATGTTTTGTTCCATATCGTGAAGAATAGAACCTACTTTCAGGTTTAATGTTGTGAGCATAAGTAAATTTACCTCCTTCTTTACTTTACTAATTTTAAACAGTTGG
>OCPZ01001546.1_pt1 | contig 10564 bp, 7 predicted proteins | sample 1538881 | NCBI WGS metagenome assembly OCPZ01 (sample SAMN04571733, study PRJEB22368) | human gut metagenome | biome: human gut; material: stool | host: Homo sapiens | place: Luxembourg | collected 2013-01-11 | reverse complement strand
CGGACGATGGTCGGGCGGAGGTTGGGGCTCTTATTATCAGCAGGAGGTTTTGCTGAATGACGATTTCCGCTTTTCGGGCGAGAAGGAACATGTCTTCACTGTGCAACAAGCTATGCGGGACGATCGTATCAGAGGTATCTCCGACGTGGGGATTCGTATCGTTCCTCATGAAGAAAAATAAAACGAAATTGAAGCGTAAGATTCGGTAGCCCCCGTGGGGATAGACTTGAATTTTAGAGATGAATTCTTTGTAAATAATCACATTTCGGACTCATCGATGAGGTTGATACGATTCCTCTGTTGCGGATTTTAACCCCTCCGTCACTGCGTGCCACCTTCCCTATATGGCTGCTCCACACAGAGGAGGTTTAATACCTTTCTGCCACATTATTTTATCGAAAGAGAAGGATTACATTTACCCTTCTCCCTTGCCGTGTTCCGTAGCATTCGGGGAGTTGCGTTAGCAATAGGGGAGAGACCTCAGAAACGACAGTTTCTGAGGAGAGGGGTTAGATGGGTAAAAAACATAACTCCTCCTGATTTACCACGGAGTCATATCCTTGCTAAATTATCGACAGAGTCGTTATAACCGATAGGGCATATTCAGAAATGATAAGCCCTATTTTTGTCTATAAAAAGAGAGTTGCCCTTTACTCCCGCAAAAGGCAACCCAAGTTCTCAAAAATTAAAAGATGCAAATTGAGACTTTATATGATTGTTAATTCCCTTCCTGAAATTTTTGATTCATTTTCAACAGGTTTATCGTATAAGCTACTACATTTTGGGATTCTTGAATGACAGTGAGGTAAACGATTCCTACTTTGATGTAGGAGACTTGTTCCCGCATGTGACGTATTTCTTCCCGTTTGAGTACACCTAATTGATTGATGAGTATATTCCCTTGATTGTAGAGGGCGGCAAGATCTCCGAACGCATCTTTTTCGATCGATTGCCGGCTTTCCTCCAAGAACGATACGATCGATTGCGCTATCTCTCCAAAGCTGTCTTTCTGACTTTGCTCCAAAGGATTGAAATTATTGTCGGTATGTTCCAAACAAGGTTCGCAGGTCCTTTTTATGGAGTGGATAATGTCGTAAGAGAAATCGTTCCCTTGAAAATAATAGAGACCTTTTTCTAATCCTACTTTGTCATTCAAGTGGGAGACTCCTATGGTTCCCAACCGTTTTACTTGTTTGAAGTATCGCCGTTCCGTTTCTATATCGCCCATCGCTTTGCGCAGGGTTCTGTAACTTTCGTTGAGGAAACCGGTGGTGACTCGATGATATAGGTCGGCACTCCATTCGAGGACTTTGGCGAATTCTTCCCGGCTGAATTTTCTCAATAAGACAAGTGCTTCTTGCTTGTCTTTGTTGGCGACCATCTGTTGTGCCAGCGAGCTGTTTTTTTCTTGTTTTAGTTTTTTATTGTATGATATTTGGCTGTGTATGAGCATATAAGCGGCTAATGCTCCCAACAGGATAATAGCGATACTACCTCCGAAATAGACAATCATCGTCACTGTAAAACAAATCAAAAAAGCGGCTCCGGCCGTGAGAAACCAACCTCCGATAACGGAGATGACTCCGGTGATACGGTAAACGGCACTATCGCGTCCCCAAGCCTTGTCGGCAAGAGACGTACCCATAGCAACCATAAAGGTGACATAGGTAGTGGATAGGGGTAGTTTCAACGAGGTTCCCAATGCGATCAACAAGCTGGCAAGCACCAAATTTACCGAGGCTCTAATTAAGTCGAATGCCGCACCGTGTTCGAGTATGACTTCGTCTTTGTCGAATCGGGCGTTGAGCCAAGTTCTGGCTTTGGGCGGTATGTTATTGACAATAAAAGAAGATGTATTTGTTGTCATGCGCACCAATTTACGAGCGATGGGAGAAGTCCCGAAACTTTCTTCTCCGGCTTCCTGACGGGATAGGTCGAGAGAGGTTTTGATTACGTTATGTGCTTTTTTGGAGGTGAGCAGGGCGACAACCATAATTATACCTGAACCGATGAGGAATATGGAAGGCGTTGAAGCCGAATCGAGAAGAGAGGTCATCAAGTACTGATCGGGACTGACGCCGTTGCTGTTGGCGATGTAGTCGTGGTAGGTCGAATAACCGGCCAAAGGCATACCGATAAAGTTGACTAAGTCATTTCCCGCAAAAGCTAATGCCAGAGCAAAAGTTCCCAACAAGACGACTATTTTCAAAATGTTTATGCGACACCACATGAGTACTTGCATGAGTATTGTCGTGCATAGGAAGCAACAGCCTAAAAGTATTTGTGTGTTGTCGTGAATCCATTGGCGGTTTTCGGGAGTCATCAGCGTGGACTCTTTTAATCCCTTGATAAGTATGAAATAGATGATGGAGGTAGCCGCGAATCCGCCGAACAGCGCACCGAAGTATTTTAACTGTTTCTGGTAATTGAATTTGAAAATCAAGCGGGCGATGTATTGTACCAAAACACCAAAGAAGAAGGCGATGGCTACGGATACGAAAATGGCTACGATTACTTGCAGAGCTTTGTCTGTATTGATGAGGTCTCCCATTTGCAAGGCTCCTGCGCTATTTATCGTTTTCACGATAGCCAAAGCAAATGTGCCGCCTAACAATGCGAATATCATCGATACGGTGGTCGATGTGGGAAGTCCCATCGTATTGAATATGTCGAGTAAAACTACATCTGTGAGCATGACCGCCAACAAGATACTCATGATTTCGTTCATGTAGAAATATTGGGGCTGATATATTCCATGCCGTGCGATATCCATCATACCGTTCGACATGGAGGCTCCTACAAAGATTCCTATTGCGGCGACCGCCATAATTACTTTGAAGGGGGCTGCTTTTGCCCCGATAGCCGAATTGAGGAAGTTGACGGCATCGTTACTGACTCCCACCGATAAATCGAAAATGGCGATGAGAAAGATAAAAATAACGATGATCAGATAGAACGTTTCCATAATGTCCAATTTGCATGTTTTTTCACTCGCAAAGAAACGATATTGATGTTACAGAAGCGTTACAAACATGTATCTATCTTGTTTCTTTTCTTCGATTTTCGTCGGTGGAGTGCCGGAAATTCGAGCAGGAGATTCTGTAAGAGGCAAAAATGTCCTCGGTAATTGTTCGATTACTTTCGGTATCATGGCTTTCTCAATAGACTATCTTCGTCGTAACTCGATTTTGTAAAGCTCGTTAAGGTTTGCTTTCATTAGAACGTTGGATTATATCCAGAATTCTATAATCGTATTTGAAACAGTTGAGTCCTATGCGAATTTTCCTCTCTTTCCCGGAAAGATTCGGACGAATTGTAATATTGTTTTTGACCGGTAGAGTGGCCGATGAGATGATAATTTCTCCCCAGTCGTAGGAATAGTCTGCCCTGTCGTTGTATAAATCATTTTCTACTCCGTTCAGGTAGCATTCCACACCGTTTACTTCGAACCAGTTGACGAGGCAAAAAGGATTTTTTTCTTCTGCACTATAAACAGTTAGCTGCCCTCCTCCCGCCGGTATCGTATATTCGTCTCGGGTCGTTTGTGCCAAATCTGTACTTTCGATTTTCAAAGCGACCGGATTGAATTTTTCTTCTTCGTTAATAAAAGTACAACCGGAGAATATCACGATATTTGTGAGTATCAGTAGCGTTCCAAGTATTTTTTTCATGAGCTTCCGAATGAAAGATTACTACTTAATAAATGCCAATTGTGTGAATTACTGCATTTCGAGCTTTGCATTTATTACGCTTTTCCATATCTAAACGGATTGTCGATGGACTATTTCTTTTTGCTTTTATTCTCTTTTTTTATCGAACCTGCCGATTTTTTCGATTTACTTGCATTCTTCGTTTCTCCGGGTTCGGGCTTTTTCCATCTTAAAATCTGAGCTGTCCGTGCCGGGAGGTAGAGCATGAGCCATTCTTTGTTGTCTTTTTCGAATAACGGATCGTGTCGGGTGAGGTGTTTCACTTTCATATCGATGAGTCCGTATCCTCCGAATGCAGGATCGTCGCTACTGAGTATGTGTTCGTATTCTCCTGTCGGGGCCAAAATGCCGTATCCGTTGAAGGATTTGAACGGGTGGAAGTTGAATACGAAAAGCAGATCGTCGCGCAGGAATGCGAGTACTTGGTCTCCGTCGTTTTCACAGAGTTTGACAATAGGGGTTCGTTCGAATTTTTTCTTTTGGCTTATGATGTGAATCATGGCTTCGTCGAAGGCTCCGAGGTATTGATATTTCAAATCGTTTCGGTCTACGAGGTCCCATTGCCGACGGGCGTATTTATAGGACCAGCCGTTTCCTTGACGCGGAAAATCGATCCATTCGGGGTGGCCGAATTCATTTCCCATGAAGTTGAGGTAACCGCCGTTGATGGTCGAGAGGGTTACCAGCCGTATCATTTTATGCAGGGCCATGCCTCGATCTACGATCAGATTGGTATCTCCCTTGCTCATGTGCCAATACATGAGCCGGAAAATAATGGTTTTATCGCCGACCAGTGCTTGGTCGTGGCTCTCGGCATAATTGATGGTCTTTTCATCGGAACGCCGATTGGTCAGTTCCCAAAATATGGCCGTGGGTTTCCAGTCCTCGTCTTTTTTCTCTTTAATGGTCTTTATCCAGAAATCGGGTATTCCCATAGCCATTCGGTAATCGAACCCTATTCCTCCGTCGTTGAATTTCGCTGCTAATCCCGGCATTCCGCTCATTTCTTCGGCGATGGTTATCGCCCGCGGATTTACTTGGTGAATGAGTTCATTGGCCAGAGTGAGATAAACGATGGCGTTGTCGTCCTGCCCTCCGTTGTAATAGTCGTCGTACGAACCGAAAGCCTGTCCCAAACCGTGGTTGTAATAGAGCATCGAGGTGACGCCGTCGAACCGGAAACCATCGAACCTGAATTCGTCGAGCCAGTATTTGCAGTTGGAGAGCAAGAAGTGGATTACATCGTTTTTTCCATAGTCGAAACACAAAGAGTCCCAAGCGGGGTGCTCTCGCCGGTGGTCGCCGTAAAAGTATTGGTTGTACGAGCCATCGAATCGACCTAACCCTTCGACTTCGTTCTTGACAGCGTGAGAGTGTACGATGTCCATAATGACGGCTATTCCCATTTTATGAGCTTCGTCGATGAGCGATTTCAATTCGTCGGGTGTCCCGAAGCGGGACGACGGGGCGAAGAAACTGGATACGTGATACCCGAAAGAACCGTAATAGGGGTGCTCTTGTATAGCCATGATTTGTATGGCGTTGTATCCGTCGGCAACAATGCGGGGAAGTATCTTTTCTTTAAATTCGGTATAACTGCCAACTTTTTCTTCTTGTTGCGCCATACCGATGTGACATTCGTAAATCAGCAGCGGGGAGGTTTGGGGGCGAAACGGCTTTTTTGAAAAAACGAAAGGCTTTTCGGGATCCCAAATTTGTGCCGAGAAGATATATGTTTCGGGGTCTTGCACGACTCTCGTGGCCCAAGCCGGAATGCGTTCTCCTTGTCCTCCGGGCCAGTGTACAGATAGTTTGTAAAAGTCGAGATGGTGTAACGTATCGAGTGGAAGTTTTATTTCCCATACTCCTCTGCCGATGGCTAATAACCGATATTCGGGGCGTTCTTTCCAGTTCGAGAAGTTTCCTATCAAATAGATAGCATTGGCATTGGGCGCCCACTCCCGAAATACCCAGTGGCCGTTTTCTTTATGTAATCCGAAGTAAAGATAGCCGTCGGCAAAATCGGAAAGGTTTCCTGTTCCTCCGGTTAGTTCCGAAATTTTTTCCACGGCACGATTGTGCCGGCCTTCGATAGCCTGTTTATAGGGAGCCAGCCACGGGTCGTTTTTTATCAGTTTCAGAGTTTTCATAGGGCTGTATTTTAAGGAGGAATATAAAGAGCGATGCAGTTACTGCTTCTGCCCGTTGTTTCTGTACAAAGAAAAAACAAATGACCCGATGTGAAAATTTTTTGCACGGCTGGGCTCGATTTCCTTTGCATCACGTGCAAATATAATGAAAGTCGAGCGCAGAACAAACAAGTTTATTTATTTTTATATCGAATGTGCTTTTTGTATTCGGTAAGTTTAAATATATGAAAATTTATGCCGGAGACGACCGTGTGGTCGAAAAATCGACTTTGTGTTTTCCCCCGGAGGTTATTTTCGGTGTGTTTTACTTCGATGGACAACTTTCTTTATCTTTATTCCTTCGGGGAAATTTGTCACTGATGAGAGGTGTGGCGGTTCGACCGGCGTATGTGGGGTGGGTTTTGTGACAGCCGTATTCTGTATTTTTTTCGGTTCAATAGTTTCGGTTTTTTCTCCTTCGTGTGGAACTGTGTTTGTTGCCGTTTCTTTCCCGTTTGTCATCGGTTGGATTTCGTTAGAGACGGGAGTAACTTCGGCAGAGTCTTTGGGGGTGTATTTGCGAGCATAACGTTCGAGGGTGTTAATGCTGCTCATGAGCGTTTTCACTTCTTTGGGATGCTGCATAATATCGAGTTCGAGCAATTGTGCGTAATAACGCAGCAATACTTGATTGCGTAACAGTTCTATTTGCATACGGCTATTTGCCAGTTCCCGGGTGAATTTCTGTTCTTGTGTTTCCATACTTTTTTTGAGGCAAATGTATGGTCGGGGCATTCGCATTTTATGGCATGATTGAATTTTTTTACCCGATCGGTATCGGGTAAAAGTAGGGAGGAAGGGATATGTCCGATATAAGCAGACTGATGAGATGTCGTTTTTCAATACCATAAGCAAGAATGATGTAGTATTTCTAACCCCTCTCATCGTCGCTACCGCTCCTCTGTCTCTCCCCTATATTTTACTGTGCAAAACACAGGGGAGAAGTGTTAATACTTTTGATAACAGGAACAGAGAGGTATGTGTTTTCCTCCTCCTCTTTGTGGCGTCAGCAATAGGGGAGGTGGCACGCAGTGCCGGAGGGGAAGTCCGAGAGAAGATTTATGTCGTTATTTCGGTGCGATGTTCAATTCGAACGGAGTATCGGGCGTATATCCGCTACGGATTCTCCACTCTTGCGGGTAGAGGTTGTTGGTTCGGTTGCCGAGATGTTTTGCCCAGCCGAGAGGAAATCCTTCATAGGTGACAAGTATATATCCTCGGGGTAAGTCGGTGGGCAGGAAGAGGCTTTCTCGTCGGAGGTAGGCAAGGGCTGTGTCGAGGGAGGCCTCGTAGTGGACGACTTGGTTCGTATCGAAGGCTGTGGAGAGGGCCAGCGAGATATGCGGCACGTAGTCTTTTCCTTTGAGCGTGGCTACGGTGATACCGGTATGCAACAGGTCGAGATGTCGGTCGAGGAGTTTATAATCGGTTGTATATTCGGCCGGGATAGCGATAATTTTCTCTTCGTCGGATATGAATGTATAGCGGTCGGGGTTGGCAACGAGAAGCCTCCATTCATCGGGTATAGCTATTCGGGGTGTTTTATTTTTTTTGTTGCGTTTCTCTGTCTTTTCGGCTGTCGAGAGGAGAGCCTCTCGTCGAGTTTCACCGGGTTCGCCCGGTTTCCGAAGGATTGCCATAAAGAGACCTTCGCCCCGGGTACGGTGGGGCATGAAGCGATAGGCGGGCAGATCGCCAACGAGTGCAGGCGTTATGTTCCAAGCTGGGTCGATATCGACTGTGAGAGGTATGGCTCCGAACTTTTTTCGGAGGAAACCGATCATCTCCTCGTTTTCTTCGGTGTTGTAGGTACAGGTGCTGTAAATGAACAATCCGCCGGGGCGTAGAGCGTTCCACACATCGGTGAGAATGGCGCGCTGTCGCTCGGCGCAATGCGCCACATTCGCCGCTGACCACTCGGTGATGGCGGCGGGGTCTTTGCGGAACATACCTTCTCCCGAACAAGGGACATCGGCGGCAATGATGTCGAAGTATTCTTCGAGTGCGCCGAATGCCGAGGCTTCGTTGCGGGTGACTATGCAATAGGGCGATCCCCATTTGACAATGTTTTCGGTGAGGATATGCGCCCGGTTGGGTATGACTTCGTTGCTGACGATTAAACTGCCGACCGGGAGCGACGCAACGGCATCGGTCGATTTTCCGCCGGGTGCGGCACAAAGGTCGAGATAACGGACCGGCTCATGAACGTATTGCCGGATTACCCGATTGAGGAACATCGATGCCGCTTCTTGTACGTAATAGGCTCCGGCGTGAAGCCGAGGGTCGAAGGTAAACGTTGGCCGGGAAGAGAGATAGAACCCATGTTGGGCCCAGAGAACCGGATCGCCTATCGTGCCTGTCGGAGTGCTTTTCGAAGGGTTGAGCCGTATGCTTGTCGGAGATTCCGATTCGAGCGACTCGGCAAAGCGGGGATAGTCGTCGCCGAGTAATCGGCGGGTACGTTCGATAAATGGGGCAGGCAGGTCTGTCATAACAGTTTCTGTTTTTCTCTTTGGGCAAAAATACCTATTTTTGTCGAACGGTGAAAATGGGTTTTGCCGATAAATCGAATTTGTATGCTCAAAACCGCATTATATCTGATTCCTGTTCCTCTGGGCGATACACCAGTCGAGCAGGTGCTACCTTCTTATAACCGCGAAGTAATAGCCGGGATACGTCACTTTATCGTAGAGAATGTGCGTTCGGCCCGACGGTTTCTCAAAAAATCAAATCCCGATATTTGTATCGACGACTTGACGTTTTATGAATTGAACCGTCACACGGAGGCGACGGAGGTGTCGGGTTTTCTCGAACCGTTGCGGCGGGGATATTCGGAGGCCGGTTGCCCGGCTGTGGCCGACCCGGGGGCCGATGTGGTGGCGATTGCCCAGCGGGAGCATTTGCCTGTGGTTCCATTGGTGGGCCCTTCGTCGATATTGATGTCGCTGATGGCTTCGGGATTCAACGGGCAGAGTTTCGCTTTTCAGGGTTATCTGCCTATCGAGGCGGGAGAACGGATAAAAAGAATCAAGCAGCTCGAACAACGGGTATATGCAGAAGGGCAGACGCAGATATTTATCGAAACGCCTTATCGTAATCATAAGATGATAGAGGATTTGGTGCGTTCCTGTCGTCCTCATACGAGGTTGTGCGTGGCGGCGGATATTTCTTGTCCTGATGAAAGTATTCGTACGCTCTCGTTGGGCGAGTGGGCGAAGACGAAGTATGATTATCAGAAAACCCCTGCCATTTTTTTACTTTATAAGTAGGTTTTTTCCCTTTGATTATAGAGTTTAACCCCTCGCCCTTCGGGCATTCCCCTTATATTCCTTTATGGGAACGTAATACTACACATAGCAGGGGAGGAATTTTAATGCCCCTCTGCCGCATTATTTTGGAGAATGAGATGGATTGTATTAACCCTTCTCCCCTGTGTGGCGTTGGCCATATAGGGGAGACACCGAAGAAACAGTAGTTTCTGAGGAGAGGGGTTAAGAAGAATAGCATAGAATTTTTTAATTATAGATTTAACCCCTCCGTCTTGCGGACACCTCCCCTATATTTTGCGTTGTAAAACACCCTGTAATGCTACAAGACACGGTTGGGGTGAAGTTGAAGGACAATCTTTACTGGCAGAATCGTTTTTTTTGCCTTTATGCTTCGTTGGAGATCGAAGAAATTTAAACGGATTCTAAATATCTTACCTTCGATAATTTTCAATTGTGCCGTTAAAAAGCTATCTTTGTGCCCCGAGGAGAAAAAAGGATATGAGCTTACAATTTCTAAGCCTTGCCAGCGGCAGTAGCGGCAATTGTTATTATCTGGGAAACGAGGAGTATGGCATACTGATCGATGCCGGCAAGGGTGTGCGGACGATCAAGAAGGTTTTGAAAGAGTATGGTATCCCTTTTGAAAAAATCGTTGCTCTGTGCATTACCCACGACCATGCCGACCATATCAAGGCGGCAGGGACATTAGGCGAAAAATACGGCATACCCATTTATACCACCGAGGCCATCAAGAACGGAATGAATCGTAATTATTGTATGGTCGATAAAATTTACAGCGCTCATCGGCCTATTGTAAAAGAGATTCCGTTCAAGATCAAGGATTTTACGATTACAGCCTTCGAAGTACCCCATGACGGGAGCGACAACGTAGGCTTTTTTATTTCTTACGGGAATTTGTATTTTGCTTTTGCGACCGATTTGGGGCATATCACCCCTACGGCAGATAAATATTTGCGGCAAGCTAATTATCTGGTCATCGAATCGAATTACGATGAGGCGATGTTGCGTAACGGTTCTTATCCTCTTCATTTGCAGAGACGTATTCTTGCCGATAGCGGCCATATGGACAATGCCCGTACGGCCGAATATTTGGCTCGAATCTATACGCCGGCTTTGCGAAATATTTTTCTATGTCATCTCAGCGGGGATAACAATCACCCTGAACTGGCTTATAAGACGGTGGAAAACCGACTTTACGAGGAAGGCATACGGGTGGGTAAAGATGTGGAGTTGGTGGCACTTACCCGTAATCACCCATCGGAGCTTTATACGTTTGAAGAGTCGGAAAGAATGGATTGGGACAGTGCGGTTTCGGGAGACGGCGACTGTCTTGGATAGCCGGATCGTTTGCCGGAGTGTCAAAAATAGTGGTTGC
>OCPZ01001541.1_pt1 | contig 10633 bp, 8 predicted proteins | sample 1538881 | NCBI WGS metagenome assembly OCPZ01 (sample SAMN04571733, study PRJEB22368) | human gut metagenome | biome: human gut; material: stool | host: Homo sapiens | place: Luxembourg | collected 2013-01-11 | reverse complement strand
TGCATCTGCATCCCGCAGGGCCTTTTTGATGGTCAACAGGTTCTGCGGGCTCATGGAGAAGCTGCGCAGGCCGAGGCGGAGATACTGGGTCGCGTTGACGGCATTGCCGACGGCGAGGCCGCAGATGGTGACGGGGATGTCCGCTTTCCTGGCGGCGTCCACCACCATGGCGATGAGCTTTTTCATGGCCGGGCTGGCGGGACGGTAGTAGTGCTCGGCAATGGCCAGTTCCCGGCTCACCGCGTGGGTGTACTGGGTCAAATCGTTGGTTCCGATGACGAAGAACCGGCAGCCGTGAGCCGTGAAGTCCTCTGCCGTCAGGCAGGCGGCGGGCACGCTGAGCATGACGCCGAAGGGGACATCCGGCTCGAACTCCACGCCCCGCTCGGTGAGCTTGCGGCGGCAGTGGTCTACCACCTGCATGGCGGAATCCCAGTCCTCGATGTCTGTCACCATGGGGAACATGACCCGCAGCGGGCCTTTTGTGGCGGCACGCATGAGGGCGCAGATCTGAACTGCCATCTGGGGCAGATTGCGCAGGCTGCTGCGGATGCCCCGCAGGCCCAGCTTGGAGGACTGGACGCCCTGATAGGCGTCGGCCATTGTGCGGTCAGCACCGAAGTCGAAGGTGCGCACCGTCACCATCCTGCCCCTGGCGGCGGCGAGGCAGGAGGTGTAGAACAGATACTGCTCCTGCTCGTCCATGGCGTGGCCGGGCATCATCATGTAGCTGCTGCGCAGCAGGCCCACGCCGGACGCGCCGGACTCCATCGCGGTCCCCACGTCCTCGGGGCCGAAGCAGTTGGCCAGAAGCTCGAATTCTTCGCCGTCCCGGGTGCGGTTGGGCAGCTCAATCTGGGCGTTCAGCTCCTCGTTCTGGCGCTGCATCTCGCAGATGCAGGTGATGGCTCTCTGCCGGGCGGCGGCATCCGGGTCAAGGATGCACTCACCCTCGGTGGCGTTCAGGATGACCTCGCGGCCGTCGCAGTCTTTCAGGAAATCTTCGCCCACCTGGGTGATGCCCGGGATGTTCAGCGAGCGGGCGATGATGGCTGCATGGCTCTGGCCGCTGCCCTCGGCGGTGATGAGGCCGAGGATGCGGCCCGCCGGGACGCTGAACAGATCGGTGGGCATGAGCAGGTCAGACGCAAGGATGACCGGGTGGTCGAGGGCCAGCCAGCTGCGGAGCCGGTGGCAGAGGATGTTGGTGATGCGCTGGGTCACGTCGAGGATGTCCACGCTCCGCAGCTGCATGTAGGCGTTGTCCTTCATGGCGGCCAGCTGGGCGGCGTAGCGGCGGCCCACACGGTCCATCGCCTCGGCGGCACCGACGCCGGCTTTTATCTGGAAAGCCACCTCATTCATGAAGCCCTCGTCTTCCAGCATCATGCTCTGGAACAGGAAGTTGACGGATGGGGCGCATGCTTCTTGGATCATGCTCTGGAACAGGAAGATGGCCTGCTCCGAGGGCGCGGCGCGGCCAGCCATCTCGTCCAGCTCCTGCTGAGCGACCTTGATGGCGTCTTCCAGCGCCTGCTTTTCCTGTTCGGGGTGGAAAGGCCCCTCGCCGAACACCAGCGGCGGGCGGTCCAGCCGGCTGACCTGACCCAGCACGAGGCCGGGCGATGCGGTAAAGCCTTTATATACCTTCATGTTTCCATCTCCTCCGGCGGCACTCTGCCGGTCAGCGCCCGGCAGACCAGTGCCTGCAAAAAGGTGTTGGGCAGCAGAGCGGCCCGTGCGGCCTGCGCCGGGCCTGCTTCACCCTCGAACAGCGGCTCGAAGCTCCTGAGGCGCTCGAAGTCGCATTTTGCAAGGAAAGCTTCTCCCAAAGTACGGGTGGTGTAGTAGGGGGCGGGGTCTACGCCCACGTCCTCAGCCACGGCTTCCAGCGGGGCAAGCTCTGCATCTGAGAGTTTTGCCAGCAGGAGAGCAGCGTCTGCTGTCAGGGTGGAGGGGTGCTTTTCCCGCACGTCCTTCTGGACGGCCTCGAAGGCCGCATGGAATGCGGCAGCATCCGCGCTGCTCTCAGACCCGCTGTCCACAGCGTAGGCGCAGCCCCGCAGCCGCCCGAAGGCCCGCAATGTATCGTGGTAGCCCAGCTCGATGTTCCGCCGGGCAGTGGCGGGCTCGAAGTGGAGGATGTCGCCCAGCTCCCAGTAGCTTCGGATGAGGGTGGTGGGCAGGCCGGTGCGGTTGGGGCGGGTGATGCCCACACCCTCCAGGTCTACACAGACCAGCTCTTCTGCACCCATCTTCTGGGCCAGCGCGGTGGGCATATTGTCCCGGTAGCCGCCGTCGAGGTAAGACACCCCGTCGATGGTGTGGGCCCGCAGGGCGGGGAAGCAGGCCGCAGAGGCCAGCAGGTAGTCTTTCACCTTGCCCTCGGGGATGTCTTCCAGCGGAAGCTCCCGGGCCTTGAGGGTCTTCTGCTCCACGGTCACGAGGCCCAGCCGGATGGGGCTTTTGCGGAGTTTATCTTCGTCCAGCACCCGCTCGACGATTTCTTCCAGCGGAGTGACGTCCATGCCGCCCTGAGTCACAGCGTCTTTGAGGAATGCGTGCAGCTCGGAAAGCGGCGCATCCTCGGCGGGCAGCTCCATCACATCCTGGCTGCGGATGGTCAGCCACATATCCCGGGCCGTCTCGTAGAGGTCGAGGGCGAACATGGCGCCGTTCAGGCTGCCGACGCTGGTACCCGTAATGATCTGGGGCCGCCAGCCCAGCTCGATCAGCGCCCGCCAGACGCCCACCTGATAGCTGCCGCGGGCACGCCCGCCAGCACCAGCGCCTTTACGGGGGTGTTGTTCTGCGCCATGTTTTCTGCCTCCTTTGATGTGTTCCGGTTTTGCCTAGATTATAGCATATTTCCCGGGAGATTTCTCTCTGTTTTTGTAACAAAAAATGTGCTATAATAAATTCACCTTGCCAGAACGATTCAGGAGGACGACAGATGCACCGCAAGCAATGGATTTTCGACATGGACGGCACCCTCACCGACAGCATGACCGTGGTGTGGCAGGGCGCACCGCTGGAGCTGCTGCGCCGCTATGGCCGCACCGCAAGACCCGGCATCCACGATGTTCTGCTGAGCATGGGGATGGTGGAGGGCGCGGAGTATCTCATCCGCACCTACGATCTGCCCCTGACCCTGCGGGACTACGAGCCTGCCATGCGGCAGGTCATCCGGGACCTGTACAAAAAAGTTGAGCTGAAGCCCGGCGTCCGGGAGATGCTGGCCCGGCTGAAAGCCGAGGGCGTGCGGATGTGCATCTGCTCCAACACCTGGGCAGAGCAGTGCGAAGAAGTGCTCACCCGGCTGGGCGTCGCAGACTATTTCGAGTTCTTCTACACCGCACAGGGCGCGAAGAGCAAGGCCCACCCCGAGGTGTTCCACGAAGTCCTCGAGCGGCTGGGCGGCAGCGACCCCGCCGACGCCGTCGTCTGCGAGGACGCTGTCTACGCCACCCGTACGGCCAGGCAGTGCGGCTTTTACCTCATCGACATTGAGGACGAGACCAGCGCTGCCGATAAGCCCGAATTGCAGCGCCTTGCCGACCAGTACATAACGGATTGGACGCAGCTGGACTGGACAAAATTATAAAGCAATGGGGAGGCTCTTCCGGGCCTCCCCATTGCTTTATCGGAACTGCTTTTCCAGATAATCTTTCAGCGCCGTGCGGGCCGCAGGCTCCCGCCCGCGGGGGACAGGGACCCGTGCGCCGCTCTGCATCCAAAACTCGCCCGCCGCCAGCTGGGACACCGCCGCCAGATTGACCACATAAGAGCGATGAAGCTGGACGAAGCGCTCATCCGCCAAAAGCGGCTGGGCCACCTGTGCGAACGGCACCCGGACGGACAGGGACGGCACATCCTCGCCGCTGGCGAGATGGAAATGCACCACATGGTGGGTACACTCGAGGTATTCGATGTCCGCGAAGGGCAGCACCCGCAGACCCGACGCCGTGGCTACCGGGATGGCCGGGCCGTACTCCGGCTCGGTGGCCCGGGCCAGCAGAGCGTCCAGTTGTTCCGGCGGGACAGGCAGCAATAAGTACTGCATGGCGTCCACCCGGTAGGCACTGTAGGCGTGGGCCGGCGTGTGGGCCAGAAAAGCCAGCGGGCTGCGCCGCCCCCGGCTGCGGAGTGCAGCCGCTGCCCGCAGCGACGCGGCGGCTGCCGTGGACGGCAGCTCGATGAGGTACAGCTCGTACCGCTCCCCGGCGTCGTCCCGGGCCAGCAGGGCCTCCGGGCTGTCCAGCTGCTCGATGATGCAGGCGTCGTCCCGCCGGGCATAATAGTCGAGACACTGCCGCTCCACCCGGCTGCGGAGGACGCTGTCCGGGCTGCACACCGCGATATGAAATATCATTCCGAAGCCCCCTTTCGGGCCTGCCGCCGGCGCTTGCTTTTTCGGCCCGGCGGGAGTATCATTGCTATAAAAAACAGAAGGAGAAACTGCTATGGAAATGCCTCTCGTCAGCATCATCGTCCCTGTGTACAATGCCCAGAGCCACCTGAGCCGCTGCCTCGAAAGCATCTGCGGGCAGGAGTACAAGAACCTCGAGCTCATCGTCATCAACGACGGCTCCAAAGATAAGAGCCTGCCCGTCTGCGAGGAGTTCCGCCAAAAGGACAGCCGCATCCTGCTGGTGGACAAGGCAAACTCCGGCGTGTCCGACACCCGGAACCTCGGCCTGAAGCTTGCCGGCGGTAAGTACGTCCAGTTCGTGGACAGCGATGACTACATCGCCCCGGACTACACCGCCCGGCTGGTGGAGGCGGCAGAGAAGACCGGTGCCGACCTCGTCATCTCGCCCTACACCATGGTCATCCCCGCCGGGGCGTCGAAGCCGGAACAGGTGCTGGAAAAAATCCAGGACGACCTCGGCGTCATGCACGTTGCACGCCCGCCGGAGAACCGGGAATACGGTTTCCTGCCCGAGGGCGTCTACGACAAGGACACCTTCGCCCGCCGCCTGATGGATAAGCCCGCCTCTTACTTTTACAGCGTGCTCTGGAACAAGCTCTACCGCCGCGACATCCTCACCCGGCACGACATCCGCTTTACCAGCGAGATGCGCTGGGCCGAAGACCTCGTGTTCAACATGCAGTATATCCAGTACGCCGAAGTCTTTGCGTCCATCCCGCAGCCCGGCTACTACTACGTCCAGAACCCTCAGAGCATCTGCCACACCCAGATAAAGCCTGCCACTCTGGTGCAGAACAAGATCCAGGTGTTCCACTACTACAAGGACCTCTACACCCGGCTTGGGATGTATGAGCAGGTGCGGCCCCAGCTCTACAAATTCCTCATCGACATTGCCGAGAGCACTTACCCCTCCGGTCCCTTCAAGAAGGTCATCGACGAGGCGAAAGCCTACTGGAAAGAGCACAAGGCAGAGATCTCATCCTAAAGAAAAGCGGGAGGCCCCTGCGGGGCCTCCCGCTTTTGTTGAAATTCAACCTCTCACCGCTCCATCCCGCTGACACGGGCATGTCGCGGAGCTCCCCTAATAGGGGAGCCTTTTAGAGGAATTTTACGCTCCGATGGCGGCACACTTCTTAGCCAGCCAGTCGCGCTCGTCCTCGGTCAGGCGGGGAGCCAGCTTCTCGAAGACCTCGCGGTGGTAGGCGTTCAGCCAATCCAGCTCGTCGCGGCTCAGAACGCCCGGGACGATGGGGGAGGTGGCGATCGGCACGAACGTGATGGGGCGGAATGCCAGGAACTCGCCGTACTGGTTGGATGCCTTGTGGTAGCACTCCAGCTCATTCTCGATGCGGATGCCGACGACGCCGCCCTCATAGACGCCCGGCTCGTCGGTGACGATCATGCCCGGCTTGAAAACGGTGGTGTTGCGGCCGTTCAGGGCGTGGGGGCCTTCGTGGACGTTGCCCACGTGGCTGACGCTGTGGCCGGTGCCGCAGCGGTAGTTGATGAGGTGGCGCCACAGCGGCTCACGGGCGATGGTGTCCAGCATATGGCCGTCGCAGTAGTCCAGCCAGACAGCCCGGGCGATGTCGATGTGGCACTGTAAAGTCCAGGTGTAGAACAGGCGCTCGTCCTCCGTCAGCTCACCCAGCGGGTAGGTGCGGGTGATGTCGGTGGTGCCGTCCATATAGGTTGCGCCGCTGTCCACCAGCAAGAAGCCCTTCTTCTCAAGCTTTGCGTGGTCTTCCTCGGTGGCGTGATAGTGCATCATGGCGGCGTTGGGGCCGTAAGCTGCAATGGTGCCGAAGCTCTCAGTCAGGAACTTGTCCTGTGCGCTGCGGTACTTGTGGAGGATCTCGTCGATGGTCAGCTCAGTCAGCTCTTCGCCGGCGGCCAGACGGTTCTCCAGCTCGATCTGGAAGCGCACCATAGCCACGCCGTCCCGGATGTGAGCTTCGCGGGTGTGAGCCAGCTCGACTTCGTTCTTGACGCCCTTCATGGGCAGCAGGGGGTCGGCCTCGTCCTTGACGGTCAGAGCCGGGTTGGCCTGCAGGGTCTGGTAAACAGCGTAGTTGACGGAAACGGGGTCGGCCAGAACGGTCTGCTCTTCGGTCTGGGCGGCGAGGAAGGTAAGCACATCGTCGTACTCAGCCAGCTCCACGCCGTTCTCCTTCAGCTCCGCAGCAGCCTCGGCGCTGACGCGGGCGGTGTCGATGAAGAGCGTCGCCTTATCGGGGGTCACATAGCAATAGGCCATGGCATAGGGGGTACACTGGATGTCCATCGCACGCAGATTGAGCAGCCATGCCAGATTGTCCAGCTTGCCCACCAGCTGTGCGGTGCAGCCCAGCTCAGAGAGCTTCGCACGCAGCTGGCCCAGCTTCTCGGCAGGGGAGAAGCCTGCGTACTCTTTCGGCAGGAGCCATGCCGGGGTAGCGGGCAGGGCGGGACGGCCCTCCGTCCACAGCTCGTCCTCAAGGTTCAGCAGCTTGATGGTGCCTTTCTTAGCGTCCAGTTCTTTCTGCAGGCTGCGCACCAGACCGCAGGAGGCCGTCAGGCCGCAGAGGCCCAGCTTGCCGCCCTCGGGCAGGACTTTGGCGCAGTACTGCTCGGCGGTGGGCACATCCGGCTCACCCATCCGCATCAGCTGGATCTCAGTACCTGCAATTTCCTTCTCGGCCTGCACAAAGTAGCGGCCATCCGCCCAGACAGCGCTCTCGGTCATGGTGACGACGAAGTTGGAGTTCTCGCCGTGGAAGCCGGAGAAGTAGGTCAGGGCAGTGTAGTGGTCGGGCATATACTCGCTGGCGTGCGGGTCTCCCACCGGGATGAGATAGACGTCCACGCCGTTTGCCTTCATGGCCTCGCGCAGGGCGGCCAGACGCTCGGGAACGGTATTCATGCTCATGTCAAAAAGCCTTCTTTCTTTATTCTGCCGGAAAAACGTCCGGCGGCGATGGTTTGCTGTACCTTATTGTATCATTCCGGGGCGCAGAATGCAATTCGCAGGGTTCATTTTGCCCCTGCCGCCCGAAAACGCAAGCAAATTGCAAAAAATGTTACAAATTTCTCATCAAAAAGGCCGGTTTGCCATTGACAGCCTTGTTATAATAGGAGTGTAGGAATTTTACGGGTCAGCACTCAGCGGCCCGGACTGCTTGTAAGGCCCGACGGGCCTGCTGGGCAGCGCCTTTGCGGCGTCTGCATAAAAGAAAGAGGCATTTCAGACTATGACCAAAATTGATATTTTCTCCGGCTTCCTTGGCGCCGGTAAGACCACCCTTATCAAGAAGCTCATCAAAGAGTCCTTTGCAGGCCAGAAGGTCGTGCTCATCGAGAACGAGTTCGGCGAGATCGGCATCGACGGCGGCTTTTTGAAGGAGTCCGGCATCCAGATCAATGAGCTGAACGCCGGCTGCATCTGCTGCTCTCTGGTGGGCGATTTCCGCGCCGCTCTGCAGCAGGTGGTGGAGCAGTACCACCCCGACCGCATCGTTATCGAGCCCTCCGGCGTCGGCAAGCTGTCCGACGTGACCCGCGCTGTCGAGGGCGTGGCCGAGCATCTGGATGTTCAGCTGAGCAGCTTCGTTACCGTGGCCGACGTCAACAAGGTCAAGATGTATATGAAGAACTTCGGTGAGTTCTACGACGACCAGATCAGCCACGCAAGCTGCATCATCCTGAGCCGCACCCAGAACGCCACCGAGGAAAAGATCGCCGCCGCTGTGGCCATGCTGCGTGAGAAGAACCCCACCGCTACCATCGTCACCACCGCCTGGGACGCCCTGACCGGCGAGCAGATCCTGAAGGCCATGTCCACCAAGGACGACTTCAAGGCTGAGCTGATCGCTATGGCTGCCAAGGCCAACGAGGAGCACGCCCACGAGGACGAGGAAGAAGAGCACGAACACCATCATCACCACGACCACGATGATGACCATGATGAGCATTGCTGCTGCGGCCATCATCATGACCACGATGACGATGATGAAGACGAGCATGAGCACCATCATCACCACGACCACGACGATGATGAAGACGAGCATGAGCATCATCACCACCACGACCATGATGACGATGACCACGACGAGCATTGCTGCTGCGGCCATCATCACCATCATCATGACCACGACGCCGATGAGGTCTTCACCAGCTGGGGCGTCGAGACGGCCAAGAAGTTCTCCAAGGCTGACATTGAGCACGCCCTCAACGAGCTGGACACCGGCAATTACGGCATGATCCTCCGCTCCAAGGGCATCGTGGACGGCGGCGCAGACGGCTGGCTGGAGTTCGACTACGTTCCCGGCGAGTGGGAAGTCCGCGCACGCGGTGCAGACGTCGGCGGCAAGCTGGTGGTCATCGGCTCCAAGCTGGATGAAAAGGCCATCGCCGCACTGTTCGGCTGCTGATCGACCCTGAAAGGATAAAAGATTATGGCAAATGAGATCCCGGTTTACCTGTTTGTGGGCTTCCTCGAGAGCGGCAAGACCAAGTTCATTCAGGAGACCTTTGAAGACCCCAACTTCGACTCCGGCGACAAGACCCTTCTGCTGGTCTGCGAGGAGGGCGAAGAAGAGTACAATGAGAAGAAGTTCGCCTTCCCCGGCGTGACGCTCTACAACCTCGAGGACAAGGCCGAGCTGAACCCCCAGAACCTCGCAAAGCTGGCCAAGGAGGCCGACGCAGGCCGCGTGGTCATCGAGTACAACGGTATGTGGATGCTGCAGGATCTGGCAAACAATCTGCCTGAGAACTGGATCGTCTACCAGTGCATCGCCACCGCCGACGGCACCACCGCGCTGACCTACGCCCGCGACAACTCCATGCGCGCGCTGATGCTGGACAAGATCGCCCGCAGTGAGCTCATCGTCTTCAACCGCGCCGAGGCCGTCAACAACGACGCCGCCCGTCAGGAACTGCACAAGCTGGTGCGTCAGGCATCCCGCAAGTGCGACATCGCCTACGAGTTCAAGGACGGCAGCGTGGCTTACGACGACATCCCCGACCCGCTGCCCTTCGACATCAACGCCCCGGTCATCGACATCCCGGACGACGATTACGGCATCTGGTATATGGACTGTCAGGACGAGCCCCAGAAGTACGCAGGCAAGACCGTCAAGTTCCTCGCACAGGTCTGCCAGACCAACCGTGCCGGCAAGAACAGTTTCGTGCCGGGCCGGTTCGCCATGACCTGCTGCGTGCAGGACATCCAGTTCGTGGGCTTTCCCTGCAGCTACGACGGCTACAAGGCCCTCGAGCAGCGGGCATGGGTCAAAGTGACCGCAAAGGTCGGCTATAAGTTCCATAACATCTACCGCGGCAAAGGCCCGGTGCTCACCGCACTGTCGGTGGAGCCTGCCGAGAAGCCGCTGAACGATGTTGTCACCTTCTCCTAACTGCAGCATAACCAAGGAGGTCATGGCATGAAAGCAATCTTCCGCATTCTGGGTACTGCCGCCGCTGTGGCGGCCACCGGTGCCGCTATCGTCATCATGGACAAGCTCCTGAACGAGAAGGCCGCACCCATCATCGAATCCATCGAGTTCCCCGAGGAAGCCGAAAAGGACGACGCAGAGGCCGCCAAGACCGCCGAGGCATACGCTGAGGGTGAGGCCAAGGCAGAGGCCGAAGCCGCCGCACCGGCAGAAGAGACCGCTCCCGCTGAGGAGCCCGCCGCCCCTGAGACGGAGGCAGCGCCCGCTGAGGCCGCAGAGCCTGTGACCCTGCCCGACCAGAGCGAAGAGCGCCCGGTCTGTGACCCCGAGGCTCCGAACCCGAACCCCGTGGAGGCCGGCCCCGCCATCGCCCCCAAGGACGAAAACGGTAAGTTCGACCCGACTAAAATCGCCGACGTCTCTGACTTCGGCGACTGGGAAGAGCAGGGGTGCAAAGGGTAATTCCCGCTGATAGTAAAAATGCCATCGTGCCTAGGCACGATGGCATTTTTTATCGCTCGTAGTGAGTCCAAAGACTCAGAATTTTGATGGTCTTTTCTTCCTCATCGATCTGATAGACCAGTCTGTGCTGTAAATTGATGCGGCGGCTGTATGCGCCGTTCAGGTCTCCAACCAGTTTTTCAAATGTCAAGCAGTTTCAACGTCTCTCTGCGATTTTTATATGGTTTACCACATTCTCAGAACTTCTATGCAGAGTTCCAACGCTTTCCGCAGCGAATCCTTTCCCCAGTCACGGTCATCATGC
>OCPZ01001539.1_pt1 | contig 10637 bp, 10 predicted proteins | sample 1538881 | NCBI WGS metagenome assembly OCPZ01 (sample SAMN04571733, study PRJEB22368) | human gut metagenome | biome: human gut; material: stool | host: Homo sapiens | place: Luxembourg | collected 2013-01-11 | reverse complement strand
GATTTTCCTCCTTGTTTTGCGGAGCAAAATGTCTGCTATGCTACTTTTGCATAGCATGTGCCTCTTGCAGAAGCAGAGGATTTTCCTCCTTGTTTTGCTTTTCCGTTTCTTTCTGCTGTAAATAAAAAACCGCCTTTTGTGCTTCTATTTCTTCACGCAGTTCTTCTTCCGTAGGCAGATATAATTTATATTTGCTGGCAAATAGCTGTTCATTTCCATGCAGTATAGAATACCTTGCAATATCCTCATCTGTTTCCGAACACAAAACAATGCCTAACGTAGGGTTGTCATCCGGTGACTTTTTTAATTCATCATACATGCGAATGTACATATCCATCTGCCCTACATCCTGATGGGTAATTCTGGTTGTTTTTAGATCAATCAATACAAAACATTTTAAAATATAATTATAGAACACCAAATCTATAAAATAATCCTGTTTCTCAGTGTGAATATGCTGTTGTCTTGCAACAAACGCATAGCCTTTTCCCATTTCCATAAGAAATTTCTGCAAATTTGAGATAATGCTCGATTCTAATTTTGTCTCATTAAAAGAAGCGTCCAATGTCAATCCTAAGAATTCTACCACAACTGGATTTTTTATAAATTCTAACTTGTCCTGCTGATACTCAAACGTCTTTTCCTGCATCTCATGCTCTACAGCATCTTTATCTTTCGACTGCAGTAATCTGTAATAATATTGTGTATCTATATTCCGCTGTAAAGTACGCACACTCCAGGTTTGCTCATATGCTTCTTTTTCATACCAATTTCGAGCCGTGCTATCCTTTACCTGCAATAATGTTCTGTAATGAGACCATGATAATCGTATAGAAGATTTTCCACACGGTGTGTGGAAAATGTCTGGAAAGTATTTATAAAAGCTATAAAAACTATATAGGTTCGTTTTTGTAAATCCTTTTCCGTACTTTTCTGTAAGCTCTTTTGACAGCTTTTTTATTATATTAGCTCCATACTCCGCACGATCCTCACCGAGCAGTTCTTCCTCTGCGATCCGATACCCGATCAGCCAGTTTCTCTGTGACAAAATTGTATTAACCGCACGATAGGCTTCTTTCTGTGAAACTTCTATGATATTTTGAACATCATTTAAAATATTTTCCGTTTTTTGAAATTTGTTCATAATATCATTATTTTCAATTTTCAATGCATCATTCATCTGCCAGTCTCCTTTCCGGGAGATAATATCTGCCTTATTTTTCTGTATAGACCTGACCTGTACTAGATCTGGTTGTATATTTGTTCTTAATCTTTCAATACCCGTTTATTGTACCATATCCCCACCGTATTTACACCAGTTTTCTCCCCTCTCATAATCTAATCGTAAAATCAGTACATTCCCAGATGCACGCAAAAAGCTGGCATTCTCATCTATAGAACACCAGCCTTTTATTCTCATTTACCATTCTTTCCAGACTTTCAACATCCGGTTATATGCTTCATCCAATACCTTCCTTGGTGATGCCAGATTCAGCCTTATACATCCTCTTCCATCTTCCCCAAATACACTTCCCATATAAACTGACACATTTGCTTTTTTCAAAAACCACTCTTCTAATTTCTGCTCGGTTAGTCCGGTTTTCTGATAATCTATCCAGAGCAGATATGTTCCTTCTCTCGGATAAACATGAAATTCTGGAAAATGTTTTGCGAAAAAATCTCTTGTAAACACTTCATTCGCATCTATATATTTTTTGACAGCCTCATACCAGTCATCACATTCTGTATATGCCTTTTCTACCGCAGTTACTGCAAAAATTGTCGGATTATGCATCCCAATACGATCAATAGTAACCTCTATCTCTTTTCTTAATTTTTCGTTTGGAATTATCATATAGGAAACAATAACTCCAGGAATGTTAAATGTCTTTGTCGGCGAACTTGCTAAAATCAGTCTGTCATTCATCTCTTCTGTAACATCCAACGCTGTCTGATGTCTCACTCCCGCTTTCATCAGATCACCATGAATCTCATCCGTAAATAAAATCAGATCGTGTTCTCTACAGAAGTCTGCAACTTGCACCAATTCTTCTTTCGTCCATGCCCGTCCTGTTGGATTATGCGGATTGCACAAGATCATCATTTTAGTATGTTCATCCACCATTGACTCCATTTGCGCAAAATCCATTTCATAGTGTTCCCCATTTTTTTTAAGCGGACTGGACAGCATTTTTCTGTTATTTTTTAAAATTGAATTCTGCAATGGACCATATGCAGGTGTATGCATAATAATACCGTCACCTTTTTCTGTATATGTTTCCACACATATACTGGATGCAATATTGATTCTTGGACAAAAAACGATCCATTCTCTAGGGATATCCATATTGTATTGTTTTTTATACCATCTTTGAATACTGAGAAAAAATTTATCACTTAAATCGGTATATCCCAAAACACCCATATCCAAAATTTTATGCAGACTATCTCTGATTTCAACAGGTGCCCGAAAATCCATATCAGCAACACCCAAATGAATCATATCTCTTGTCCCATATTTGGTATCCCATCTGCCACAATTTGTGTTTCTACGATTCACTATATCATCAAAATCATACTGTGTTTCCATATACAATCTCCTCGTCATATTGGTTATACTGTTTCATTTTCCTTCTGAAGTGCCAGATACTCATCATAATACTCATCCCCAGGTTTTATCTTTGCAATACCAAAGCCTGTAAATCCCCATATAATCGCAAATATAACACCTGTGTAACAAATAACAGCCCAAGGAAGATAGGATAATGTAGGCACTCCAAGTGTTGTTGCCATATAAACACCTGCTGCTGTCCACGGAACAATCGGTTCTACAACTGTTGCAGAATCTTCCAGAGTTCTTGATAAATTCTTAGGCTGTAATCCCTTTTTGATATAGGTTTTTGCAAACATTTCTCCCGGTATTAAAATGGATAACTGACCGTTACTCGTCACAAAAACAGCCGTAATACATGAAACAATCGTTGCAACAATCAATCCTCCAGTCGTTTTTACTGTTTTCATCAACTTGTTTAAAACAATATCTAATGATCCCGTTACTGCCAGCGTTCCTGCAAATCCATACGCACAGAATGCAATCAAAACCGTGTTTAACATGGAAAGCATACCACCACGCTCTAAAAGTCTTGGAATATCTGGTATCAATGCTGCTGCATCAAACCCTGTCTTTGTTACCATGTCAAGACTGAATCCACTGATTGCTGCCGTAAAACACTGCTGTAAGGAAAATCCTTGAAAAACAGTCGCATTAAAAAACGCAACAACGCTTGATATCAACATGACTGGGATCGTCGGTTTCTTTCGAATTGAACCATATAAAACAATGAGTGGCGGTAATATTACAAGCGGATTAAACCGAAACAGGCTCTCTAATGTTGTCAATATTGTTTCTACTTTTTCCGGTGTTGCCACAGTACCTCCACCTGCTGCTGAAAAACCGGCTATTGTATATACAATAATACAAATGATACATCCCGGAATTGTCGTATAAAACATATGCCCTATATGATCATACAATTTCGAACCTGCTGCAATCGGTGCAAGATTCGTTGTATCTGACAACGGAGACATTTTATCTCCGAAATATGCTCCTGATACCACTGCACCTGCTACCATCGGAAGTGGAGCCCCCATACCTGCTGCTACTCCCATCAAAGCTACTCCTATCGTTCCGGCTGAACCCCACGATGTGCCTGTACAAACTGATACAACCGCTGTAACAAGAAATGATGTAACCGCTATGTACCGGGGACTTATAATTTTAAGTCCATAATATACCATCATCGGGATTGTTCCACCAATCATCCACGAACCAATCAAAAAACCAACAATGATTAAAATAAATATTGCCGGCATTGTTTTTGAAAGTTTACCAACAATAGAATCCATGATATCATCCCATGTATATCCCAACGCGATAGCAATGACTGCCGCCACTGCCGCCGAAACCAGCATCAGTACCTCTGGACTCAGTCCCATAACTGCATAACCAACTCCGAGCAGTAAAATCATAGCTAAAATAGGAAGTACTGCCAGAAAAAATGTTGGTTTTTTCTTTTCTCTCACTTTTTGATTACCCATAGATAAATCCTCCTCATGGCTGGATACATTTTTTCCAGCTAATCTTCATTTGTTTTTCTCTATTTCACCACCGCAATTACTTCTACTTCACATAATACATTTTTCGGAAGTGTTTTTACTGCTACACAAGATCTTGCCGGTTTGTCTGTGAAATATTTTGCATATACCTCATTAAAAGCAGCAAAATCATTCATGTCATTCAAGAAACATGTTGTTTTTAAAACCGAACGATAGTCCGTTCCGGCCTCTTTTAAAATAGCCCCAATATTTTCCATAACCTGTTCTGCCTGAGGAACAATACCTCCAGAAACAATTTCCCCATTTTCCGGATTTACAGGAATTTGTCCTGAACTGAACAAAAGTTTATCGTATTGTACAGCCTGTGAATAACATCCAATTGCCTCCGGAGCATTTTTTGTAAAAATTTGTTTTATCATTTCATCCATCTCCTTTATTTTTTGATAATTTGATTATAGCAATAAAATATATTTTAGTCAATAGAATTTTATTCATTTAATAAACTTTTATTCATTTTTTTCTTGCACATTATTTCTTTTTTACTTATAATGATTAAGGTAGTATCAAACTTTACTTTATGATAAAATATATTTTAGTTCATGCATGATTGTATGAACCAGTAAACACAAATGATATGAACTATGAAGAAAGAGGTATTTATTATGGATAATCCTTTTTTAAAACTTACTGTAACAGACCGACAAATTCTTAACTCTTATGCACTCATGTTAAACGGACTTGGTGCATACCTTGGTGACGGATACGAATTAGTACTTCACAGCTTAGAAAGTCTTGATCACTCTGTCATAAAAATCATCAACGGACATTTTACTGGAAGGAAAGAAGGCTCTCCCATTACCGATCTCGCTTTAAAAATGTTAGGGGAGCTTGAACAGGATCCTTCACGTACTGTTTCTCCTTATTTCAATAAAAGCAGTTCTGATTCAATGCTTCGCTCTTGTACAATTCCTATTACAGGCGAACACGGCCGGATTATCGGTTTACTTTGCATAAATTTTCATATGGAAATGCCACTCTCCGAATTTCTGCAAGGAATGCTTCCTTCACAGGACTCCTCTTCTGTAACACAGGCTTCCTCTGAAACTTTTTCAGACAATATTGATGACCTGATACTTTTTTCACTTACAGAAACCAAAGAATCCGTATACAATGATCCCGGCATTTCTTCTTCCAATAAAAATAAAGAAATTATTTTCCGTCTGTATCAACAAGGCATATTTAATCTTAAAGATGCTGTGATCAAAGTTGCCAACCAGTTAAATATTTCAAAAAATACTGTCTATATGCACATTCGAAATTTCAAAGTTTCATCTCCATCCAATTAGAAAGAATCCCAATCGGATTTTTCTGATTGTTCATACTATAATCTGCTTCTTCACAAAAGAATCGCATAAGTTCTTCTTGTCCAGCACAATAGTTTCACAAAACAAATGCCAAAATCCTGCATAAATACAGGATTTTGGCATTTTGGTCCGTTATTTTAAATCCACTTCATCAGTCACAAATCGCTATATGGTATTTCACCTTGCGGAAAATCTTCCACACCAGAATTATCGGCATAGCCAAAACAAGATAAGCCGTGGACAAAAGTCCTGCGGCACCACCAACGATCATCATAACCCAAATAAGAATCTGCATTTTTTCTACCTCTCATAAAATAATATTTTTATTTTTTATTTCATGAGAGCTAAAATGCCATTCTTTTTTCCGTCCGCCCTCCTCACAAACTTCACTAAGAGCAGTCCACGCGGCACGATCTCATCAGCCCTGCGGTACCAGATGCTCCAAAACTGCAAAATCAGCGCTGGGAGTATGACGCCTGCCATTCTGCGCCAGTTTACGGATGCAAACTCTTTTACCCTCCCACTCTCTAATGTTTCGCTGCGTCCTCTGGCTGTCTCTAACAGTGCATCATACGTTTTTGCCAGCCGCTCGCCTGAGAGCATTGTCTGACCGGATGCCTTTTCTGTAGATTTCATTCGTAAAACATCCGACTGACTGCCAGCACAGGTCGTAAGCAGGATCATCCATGCGAATAATAATGGAAATATTCTTTTATAGTAAGTTGGTAAATTTACCAATTTCCTTCGCTTTTTTGTAGATCTCATCACAGTTCATCTCCAGATAGACTTCTAATCCTGCTACTTCCTTATCGGAAAATCCATGATTCTTTGTGATTTTTCCCGGCGGAAGCATGCCCTCTGCAATATCACTTCCACGTTCAAATCGAACCGAAACTCTTTTTTTCCCATCAATTTTTAAAAAGCCGGACTGTGTAAATTTTACTTCTTCCTGTTTATTCATGAAAATCCGCCTTTCTGACTGCTTCTGCCACCTCATCCGGAATGTGCTCTGCCATATGCACCTTCTTTTCCGGTTCACGTTTTGCATGATATGTCTCTAATATTTCCCCGCGTTTGCGTGCGATCTCTTTTTCCAGCTCTCTTGCGGAGATCAGCACACACCCGGCTCCCCGGATGATGATCTGCTCTAAACCATCCGAAGTTGCAACCGTCACACGGTATTTTCTGCCATTTTCATGTGCAAACTTCTCAATGTACTGATCCGCAGTCTCTGCCTCCCGCGTGTAAACCACATGAATATTATGGTAATCATACATTTCCGTCTTGTGTCCCTGTACGCGGTATGCATCAAACACCACGATCAGTTCACATCCACGCATTCCCTGATAATCACATAAAATATCGAGAAGCCTTCCACGCGCTCCATCCACATTGTCACGGGCAAGCTCGTTTAACTCATCCCATGCAAATATCACATTGTAACCGTCCACGAGCAGATATTCTTTGTCCGACAATGGCGGTGTGTAAGTCCGTGTTACCGGCGATATATTCGTGCTGCTTCCGCCTGACCGTTTCCAGACATTGCGCCCCGGAGCAGATTTTTCCCGTTTATTAGCATTGTATGTCTGATTTAAGATTCTGTCAATCTCATCCGTGCCGATCCATTCTTCTTCTCTGCTCTGCTGCTGCATGTAAACCTGCTTTGGCTGCCATTCCTCTGCTTCTTTTTCCGGCTTTAGCACACTTTCCAAATGCATATAGTCCATAACCTGATCCCATGGGACAACAAATCCTGCTCCATGGGCACAGAATACAGACCCGGTCGGATTTGCCAGATCACGCTCTGAATCATAACCAAGCGCCTCAACAACCTCCTCTGTATTATGGCATGGCAGATAACCGTGCAGCGTACAGGTAAGGCTTCCATGTCCCTTGGTATATGCCATAACATCTTTTGCATAATCACGTATCGATGCAACCGGAACGATCCCTGTGAGTACTGCCATCTCCCCGTTCCGGTCCGGAGCATCAAATTTACCTGACATTCCTTCGATGTCATTCATGGCACGTCCAATACATTCATTCGGTATCTCCAGCCGGAAATCATACCATGGCTCTAACAGCACAGACTGCGCCTGCTTTAATCCCTGTCTGAGCGCGCGGTAAGTCGCCTGCCTGAAGTCGCCACCCTCCGTATGTTTTAAATGTGCACGTCCGGCAACCAGCGTAACCTTCATATCCGTGACCGGCGACCCCGTCAGCACACCGACATGTTCTTTTTCCTCTAAATGTGTGAGCACCAGTCTCTGCCAGTTTCTTGCTAACATATCCTCGCTGACATCTGCCGCAAAGGTAAGTCCGCTTCCGGTCTCTCCCGGCTCTAATAAAAGATGAACCTCCGCATAATGGCGCAGCGGCTCAAAATGTCCCACTCCCTCCACGGTATCTGCGATCGTCTCGCGGTAGAGAATCTTTCCGGTGCCAAATTCCACCTCCGCACCAAATCGATCTGAGATCAGTGCTTTCAAAATCTCAATCTGCACCTCCCCCATAATCTGTATCTTGATCTCCTGCAGTTCTTCATTCCAGACAATATGAAGTTCCGGTTCTTCTTCCTCTAACATCGCAAGTTTCGGCATCATCGCCTGTGGCTGCACACCGTCAGGCAAAATCAGTTCATAGGTCAGCACCGGCTCTAAGATCGGCAGTTCGGACTCCTCCTGGCTTCCCAATCCCTCACCCGGATAGGTGTAGGATAATCCGGTCACGGCACAGATGGTTCCCGCTTCCACCTCATCTTTTGTCTCATATTTTTCACCGGAATAGATACGGATCTGGTTTATCTTTTCCTCCCAGATATCCTCTGCTTTATTCTGTTTATGTCCTGACAGCAGATTTCTCGCCTTCAGCACACCGCCTGTAACTTTTAAATGTGTAAGACGGCTACCCTGCGCATCACGTGTGATCTTAAATACGGTAGCACCAAACTTTTCCTGATACTCCGGCATTTTCGTATATTCAGAAAGTGCAAAAAGCAGCTCCTCGATTCCTTCCATTTTCAGTGCAGAACCGAAGAAACATGGAAATAATTCCCTTTTCTGTATCATTTCACGGACAGATTCCTCTTCGATACTGCCGCCTTCTAAGTACGCTTCTAACACTTTTTCATTGCAGACCGCCACATTTTCATAAAAATCCATATCACGATAAGTTCCGTCTTCATTTTTTGAAAAATCCACACAGGCACTGCTCAATGTATCCTTGATCTGATCTAATAATTTTTCGTGATCCGTCCCCAGCTGATCCATCTTATTGACAAAAATAAATGTCGGAATATCATAGCGCGCCAGAAGACGCCAGAGAGTCCTCGTATGTCCCTGCACACCATCTGCACCGCTTATGATCAGCACCGCATAATCAAGTACCTGGAGTGTCCGCTCCATCTCCGCGGAAAAATCCACATGTCCCGGTGTATCTAACAGTGTAAATTCACATCCTCCATACGAAAAAACAGCCTGTTTGGAGAAAATTGTGATTCCACGGTTTCTCTCCATTTCATTGGTATCTAAAAATGCATCTTTATTGTCCACACGTCCGGCTTTCCGGATGCTGCCGCTTTTATATAATAACGCTTCCGACAATGTTGTCTTTCCTGCATCAACATGTGCTAACATTGCAATATTTATATGAGTCTGTGTCATAAAACAATCCCTCTTGCTTTCTTTCACCTGCACTCATGATAACACAAAATTTGCATTAATGCCTTGCTTTTTTCTCTTCTCCCGGTATTGTTTTATGACACAAAAATATCTCAACGGATATCTCTCCCTCAAAGCCTTCCTCCATTGCTTCTAACTGACATACCCTGTTTTTGTATCCCATCGGTCCAATCTGCGTGTCCGGACGCATCGCGAAAAATAATGCCGTAGAATGATGCTTTGGTGCGCGTTTCAGATATTCCGTCGTATAAAACTGCATCTGATAATCCCTGTCGCACTCGTATTCGATCATGGGCAGGACACAGCCTTTGGGACATATCTGCGGCAGAAGTTCCATAAATTCCCGTTTCATCTGTGCAATCTGTTCTTTGCTGAAATGTTCCAGATATCGTTTATCTTCAAAACGTGTCTCCGCCTCTTTCCAGACATCATGGAACCGGATGCCATGAATATAAACACTGCTTTCTGCCTCTCCGGTCAGATGGAGCACTTTGGGTTTTGCATATTCCCCGATCTTTAAGCGGAATCTTTTTTGTACCAGAACAGATCGGTGCTGTTCTGACAGCGTAACCGTAACATCCTCATTTCCCATATTCCAAAATGCTTCTTCGGATAATTTCTGCCCGTCTTTTCCCGTCAGTTCATAGCAGGTGATAAACAGCCTGTCAAGCTCCACCTGTTCTAACTCCCCCAACTCCGCTCCCTGTCCAAGCATATATAAAAACTGTATCTGTTCCTCTATATTATATCGCTCGCCAAGACAGGTGCCTGTTGCTGAAGCGGCCTCAAAACAGCAGCCACCGCTTACAATTTTTTCGATCCACACCTGGTCTGCTTCTTCCAGATTCTGCTTTAACTCTGCCCGGTTTGTCTTCGCTTCTTTGTATGTTCTGTTTCTGTGTTCATATTCCTGTTCCGACATGGCTGAAATTTCCCACAGATAAAATGTATCCTCTTTTTGGGCAATCATGGGAAGCACTGTATAATGTTCTCCCTCGCCATATGACAGATTCAGTATTTTTTGTTTCGTTACAGTTGGAAAAAGGGTTCTTAAATTTTGTGTATTCATAATATCTCCGTTCCTCCTAAATATGAAAAATATCGATCAGAAATACCATCGCCAATCCATAATAAGTGATTACTGCAACCAGATCATTCACCGTCGTGATCAGCGGACCGGATGCAACTGCTGGATCAATATGGATCTTGTGGAAGAACATCGGGATGATCGTACCTACAAAACCAGAGATTACCATCGCAACGACCAGAGAAATCCCAACGCACCCGGAAATCAGGAATGCTGACATCCAGGCATATTTTTTGAACAGGTGGATGTAAATGCCAAGAAATACAAGTGCCATGACGCCAAGGCTCGCTCCATTCAAAAAGCCGATCTTCATTTCTTTTCCAAGAAGAGCCAGTTTTTTTCTGGTATCTAAATCCTCATCCACAAGTACACGGATCGTTACTGCAAGCG
>OCPZ01001502.1_pt1 | contig 10857 bp, 6 predicted proteins | sample 1538881 | NCBI WGS metagenome assembly OCPZ01 (sample SAMN04571733, study PRJEB22368) | human gut metagenome | biome: human gut; material: stool | host: Homo sapiens | place: Luxembourg | collected 2013-01-11 | reverse complement strand
GATGTGCTTGGTGCTTATGAACCGGTAATGTATGAACGGCGCGGCAGCGGCGGTATTGATGATGAGACTAACATCAAAAGTACCGTGCGTGATCATGTTTTGACTGTTAAGGATGTTGCACCTTTGGAAGGACCGCGTGTGCCTGGGTATACAGCCAGCCGAGCCAGCCAGACTGAATTTGCAAAATTGCTGGAAGGATATGGCAAAGGCATTGCTAACCCGCTATACAAATTGGCGTAAGCCACGTCCGTTTGTTACAAATGCGAAAGAAGAAGTAGCGCGGTCAAATAGCCGAGCAAATGCAAAAATAAAAAAAGCTATAAAGAAACAGTTTCCTGAATGATTTGTTTGGGCAGAGGCTTCGGCCTTTGTCTTGAGCAGTTAGCTATAAATAACTGTTGAAGAGAAAGGCCGAGGGCCATAGGAGGTATAGTATGGCAGAAGATTTAAGTATTAAGGTAAAGGTAGAACCGGATGTAAGCGACTTGCCGGGTAAACTGAAAACGGCAGGGGCGAGCGTTGGGCTGATTCCTGTCAAGGTGGTACTAACAAATTTGATGGGTGTTTCAAACCAAATTGAGATGTTGGAGAGGGATATTGATGTTGGTATAAATGTAAAGCTCAACAACACTGTTGATATTGACTCTATTACATCAAAGTTAAAAGACCAGACCGTAGAGATTGCGACGAAGTTGAATCTTGACTTAGATGAATCTGAGATTGGCGAAATTCAGACACGCCTTAATGAAATTTCTAAGAAGCTACGATTAAATTTAAAGGTTGCTGACAAAAAAGACCTTACCGGCAAGTTGGAGGAAGCCGCCAACAAGATGGAGCAATCCTCTGACAAGATTGCAAAAGCGCTGGAAGCTAAAATTGGCAAATCTGTGCGAGTGACCCAAAAGACAATCTCCGCGATGAGCAACGATATCGGCGAACTAGAGAAGAAGATTGCCAGTATTAAGGATGCTGATACGAAGAGTCGGCTTTCCGCAGATTTAGAAAAAGATAAGGGTTCGCTTAATGAACTTTTGACAGCAGGTACAGGAAATGTCCTTGATTTGTCTGCTGTTCAAAAGGATCTTGCCAGTTTGAAGGTCGAGTGCAGAGACGTGTTAGCTGCTGAAAATCAGGTGGCGGCTGGCGCAAAGTCTATGCAGGATTCGCTGACACATTCGGTTGATACAATCGACGACAAGTTCAGCAAGCTCAAGATGAACTTTTCAAGCATTGATTATGGAAATTTTGAAGATGCTGCCGCCATTAAAACAGCCGTAGGTGAATATAACACGCAGTTGGAAGCTGTTGCTGATGCAAAGAAAAAGCTGGCTGATGAAGGCGTTACAGATAGCAATGTAAAAGCATATAAAGAGGCTGTATCTGGTCTTGAAGATAAGTTGAATTCTCTTGTCCAAAAACTTACAAAAGTTAAGTCGGCACTGTCTGGTTTTGACAACTACGAGAGACGTATGAAAACTGCGACGACGAAAAACGAGACTGCAAACACCGGCGGATATAGTTCTTTGATGAACAGCGATGTCTATGATAATTTGCAGAAAGCGATGCAAAAGGCTCGTGATGCTAAAACACAATTTGAAAGCAGTTTGTCTACGAGTGATTTGAAAGCATATCACGATGCACTCTATGACCTTGACCTGGCATTCCAGAGCTTTAATACCAATGTAGACCGCGCAAAGAATATGTCTACAAACGCCTTTAAATCTCTGCCTACTGTCATTGAACAGCTTAACAGCCGGAGGAAGTCTCTGCTTGAGACAAATCCAAAGAGTGGTGATCTTAAAGCATTGGCAGAAGATGGCGGTGTCTATGATAGACTTATACGGAAATTAAAAGAGATCAACAAGAGCACTACTGGTGAAAATGGAGTACAGAACTATCAGCAGCTCGTTGATGTTTTCCAAGAATTCGAGAGCGTTGGTAAGGATGCTGGCATTACAATCAACAGTTTGACGAGCCTTATGAAAGCGCTGGGGATTGAGACCCGTAACGTTGTGAGTGATACACGCCAGGCTAAGGCCGCCGCACAGGAGCTGCGCAATACAAATACTTATGAAAAAAGTATGCAGAATACCATGTATACGGCACAGCGGTATTTTAATGCGAACAGTAAGATTTCTACCAATATGGAAGCCTATGCGAAGTTCGTAGACTTCTTTAATAATTACGGCGATAAGATTAAAGCGAACGACTTTACGCAGGGTAATTCCAACCAGATGACTAAGGACTGGTCTGAACTGAAGAAATATATTCAGGATGCTGGGCTGGAGACGGATAAGCTGAGTGTTAAGCTCAAGAAACTGTTTGAGGTTAATATCAAGAGTCAGCTGGCGAATCAGGCGATCAATGCGTTCCAGCAGGGGCTGCGTCAGGTGTATCAGAATGTTGTTGACATTGACAGCGCCATGACCGAGCTGAAGAAGGTTACGGATGAGACGAGCGGAGCATACAGTAAGTTTCTGAGTGAGGCCGGAGATAGAGCGAAAAATCTTGGTGTTAGTATCAGTGATGTAGTCAATGCCACGGCTGATTTTGCTCGACTTGGATATAACCTGGAAGATGCAACACAGATTTCCGATTCCGCCGTTATGTTCAAGCAAGTTGGTGACGGCGTACAGAGCATGGATGATGCTACGTCTGACATTATCTCTGCAATGAAAGCGTTTAATATTGAAGCTGATAAATCCTTAACGATCACAGATCGCTACAATGAAGTGGGTAGAACATTGCCCCAAATTTACTATATCGGTTAAAGGGTGGGGACACCTAAGACCGAGGAAAGATATGCAATATAATATTTTACATTTGCTCTGAAGTTAGGATTTTCAGGGCTTTTTTATTTTTTTTAGAGGTGAAAAGTTAATGGGAAAAAGTATTGATCGTGTAGAAAAGGTTTGTCCATGGTGTAATAAAACCTTCTATGTCTTACCAAGTGCCGCGAAACGGTATACATTTTGTTCAGAAGAATGTAAAGCAGCAAGCAGAGCAAGTAAAAAGAAAACTTGTATTTGTGAAGTTTGTGGCAAGTCGTTTGTGGTTGCAAAAACGAGAAAAAACGCACGATTTTGTAGTGTAGAATGCAAGAGCATTGGCATGAGTGAAAAAGAGACAAGAATATGTCGTTATTGCGGAAAGAAATTTTCTGTAAACAAAAGTAGTGACATGTTATGTTGTAGTGATGAATGTCAGAGGTTATGGCGTCAGTCACACGATAAGGTTCCGGGAAAATGTGACTACTGTGGTAAGGATATTTTGATCTCGCAGTGGAAATTGAAACATGCTAAAGCTCACTATTGCTCACAAGAATGTTCGCAGAAAGGGTCAAAAACAGGTTCTTGGGACAAATGCTCTAATTGTGGGAAACCAGTATGGCGCATGAAGTCTAAAACTTCCGAGCATGTATTTTGTGACCAAACATGTGCCGATGAATACAGAGAAAGACAAAAAGTGTATAACACATGTGAACAATGTGGCAAAAAGTATTTTATTAAGGCTGGGTTGGCTGACAAGTCAAGATTTTGTAGCACTACCTGTATGTCAAAATGGCAGTCGATACATTGGGTTGGTATGGATAATCCACATTTTAATTCTAGGCTTTCTCGTTGTCCTTATTGCGGTAAAGAAATTTACATAAAACCAAATGAAGAAAATTCTAGGATGCGTAAATTTTGCTCACGTAAATGTGCTACTGCATTTTATCTAATGCCGGAAAACAGAACTGAAAAGCAAAAAGCATCTGATTACAAACTTGCCACAGAAGCCATCAATTATATTAAACCCACGTTGACCGGTCCACATATTAAGGTCAACGCTATGTTGGATGAATTGAGAATAAAATACGAAAATGAACATATTGTGCATTACTATTCACTTGACATATATCTACCAGATAATAAGTTGTCTATAGAAATTAACGGAACATATTGGCACGCTGATCCACGTCGTTTTAGTATCATAAAATATGTTCAGCAAAAAGCATCTATTGCCAGAGATAAAAGTAAAGATACTTACATAAAAAACAAATACGGATACAACATCCTGTATTTATGGGAACGCGACGTTGAAGATGCTCCAGAAGTGTGTAAGGCGTTAATTATGACATATGTAGAAAATAATGGGGCACTCAGCAATTATCACTCATTTAATTATCACATGGAAAATGATACATTAAAATTAAACGATACACTGATTACATCTTATTCTGAAATGGATGTAAAAGATCTCCCGATTGGAGATAATCTTAAACACAAGGAAGAAACACAGCTTGCGTCCTAACCGCCACTGTGTTTAAAAAAGTATATTGCATAAATCCGTAGAGACTGCAGGAGGTGTCTGGTAACAGACATCTTGAAGTAAATTCCGGTGTCACCGGTAATATACAGTCCGAACTCACGCTATAATCTATTTTATGAAACGTGAGACGTATGCTTATAGTATACGGTTAGTAATGACTAATCGTCATGAAAGTAACAGATTGAATAGCTTTAGTATAACCTCTGCTGGTGTGGCAGAGGCATTAAAGAGGTCCGCCTCGTCTTTACATACTGCTGGCAACGACATTGACCAATCGATTGGTATGATTGTTGCTGCTAACGATGTTGTCCAGGATCCAGACTCCGTGGGTGCAGGGCTGCGTGTGATCGCGCTTAGGATTCGTGGTGCAACGTCTGAGCTTGAATCTATGGGTGAGGAAACTGACACTGTGGTTAAGAGCACAGCCAAATTGCAGGCTGAAATCAAGGCCATATCTGGTGTGAATATTTTGGAAAGTGACAATGCCACGTTCAAATCTACATATCAGATCATGGACGAACTATCTGCTAAATGGTCACAGCTGTCTGACATTCAAAAAGCCACTCTGACGGACAAAATAGCTGGCAAAAACCGCGCCAATATTTTCTCTAGTATGATGGAGAACTGGGAAGACGCCAAAAAGGCAATGGAAACTTCTAAAAATAGTGCAGGCAGTGCAACCAAGGAGTTAGACACCTACCTCTCCAGTATCGAGGGCAAGCTGTCCAGATTCCAAGCTACCTTCCAGTCCTTCTCGTCTGATGTACTTGATAGTGGAGTTGTTAAAGGTTTTATTGATATGGGAACGGCCGCGCTTGATTTCGCGGACGGATTAGTTAAAGCGGGAGATGCGATGCCGACGATTCTTACGGCGTTGTCTGCAGTTGCATCTATGACAAATACCAAGGCCGGTGTAAATATGCCCACTTACGCAACGGGAATAGCTGCGTAGGATGCAACCTTGGTGTGCAAAATACCCAAATTGCTGGGAAAGGCTAAGAGCCGTGTGACCAAAACAGGGGGAGTAATCCATTGTGACGGTGCCGAAAGGCTGAAACAACAACACGGATGCGATATGCTGAGATAAAAGCTGTAGTCGCATAAGTTGACATAAAAAAGAATAACCGTAGGGCGGCACCTACGGCGAAAAACTACCCGCTGTCATAACGACGGCGGGCTTTAATATTTTATGTCAGCTTATGCGGCGGCGGTGCTAAGTCGCGCAAACAATGCTTAATCAGCAGCCGGAGACTCGTGCAGCTTACTGCACAGATGGAGGGTGTGACCTCTGGATTTCTGGTTCATCGACTGTATGGGTAGCCCTATTCTACTGCTTAGGCCGGACGGGAGGAAAGACAGTCAGAACATCGTGGGAAAGCCACGAGAAGGTTATAAAAATTATAGGCGCGTTCTCGCCCGTTTCCAATGGCGAGAAAATGATTGTATTCGTCGGATGCTTGTGATATGATGGAACTACCGAATAAAATTTTGGAGGTTGTTGTATCATGTCAGACGATAAAAAAAATAAGCGCAGTCGTGATGTGGAATTTTCCACTTATCGTAGAGGAAAAAACAGTTGCGAGAACGGAGAGGGCAATGGAAACAATGTCTTTGATGATATTCTTGCAAAAATGAATGAATCGAATGAAAATAATGGTGGTGATAAGGGTAATAATGACGATTGAAGAAATTCTTAATATATTTCTGCCAGGAGTTGCGTGTATATATGTATACGACGCACTTGCAATGAAACGTTACCCGCTGCAAACGTATACAGTTGTTGGTGTAATAATTGGCGCGATTATAAAATGTATTGTTGATTGGGTAAATGGTATAGTAATTAAATATTATCAAACTGATTTTCCGATTTTTGTTGTTTATATTGCATTCGCTGTTATTGTTGGAATTGCGTTTTATTTGGTAAAGAATTGTATTGCTGTGCGAAAAATCTTTACTGATATTTTTAATGTTGATCCAGCAGACAACTTTTGGAAAATGCACATAGATTTAAAAAAGGATACGTTTGTGGTGCTTTGTTTAAACAATGGTGATTTTGTATTGGGAACTGTACAGAGCGTAGATGACGATTATATAACTTTGCGCGATCATGCTATTGCAAAAAAACTGTATGACGAAGAAAGGGCTTGCGTATATTGTAAAGAAGTGATACAGGTAATGAAACAGCCCAATAAGGCAACTATTGTATGTGTGCCAATAAAGAATATTGCCAGATTTGAGGTTGGATATAAAAACGATTCCAAGTATAATGATATTATTTTTAGGCACTGATAATGAGCCGCTATGTGTAAGAACATGGCGGCTTTTCTATGTTACCATTCGTACCCGCAGCTATTACACTTGAACTGGTGTTTAACTTTCTGGGAGAAGATCCCAAATAGGCCAACAGATGCTGCTTTGGAGAGACCGGAAATTTTCTTGGTATTTGTGCTGCCACAGGTGGGACAGGTGACCTTTTTGCGGTACGGATTAGGTTCGCCGTAAACCTCTTCGCGGAGGGCGGCTATTTCCTCTTTTTTATGAGCGTCGATATAGGCAACACGCTCTCTTAGGGCACGCTCACGCTCATTGAACTTGGTTTTACTGAAGCGTGGGTCGTTGAATACGTACTTTTGGCGGATGTATTCGGAGGTCATAATGCCGTTTTTATCAGGTTCATTTTGTGGTTCTTTGACTAAATACTTTTTTTGCTCGTCAGGAGACATGTTACTCAGGATATTATGAATCTCTTTAATTTCATCCCTAGAAACAATGATCACATTTTCATAGCCACATGACTCGCACACTGGAAAGCGATCTTTAGAAACACTCCATTCACCACATACGGGGCAAACATAATCTATCCAATTTGTCATAATTTACCTCCAGATGTTTCAAAATATAACCTTTCATCGGTATTATATCACACTATAATTACGATGACAACACTTGATATTAACCGCATTTGGAACAACTGGAGACACAAAGAATTTTGGAAAGACGCAGTTTACTCTATTTGGTCAAACGGCAGACGACTTCAAGGATTTGAAAAAGTCAATGGAATCGCTCGGATATGGCAAACTGGATTTTACAAACTTGGGGACTTTTGGAAAAACTTCTTCTGGAAATATTACCGCATTCTTTAAGGCAATTATGCAGGGAAGCAAGGAAACTGTTTCTCAACTTGATTCTGATAAAGAAGCCATTCAGAAGTATATTGATTTGTTTAACGATAAGGGAGCTGACGTAGCTAAAAAGCAGTTTGAGGACATCATGTCCGATGCTTCTTCTCAGGCTAAACTTTATGTCCAACAAACAGATGCTGCTGCGCTTTCTACTGACGCATTCGCTGAAAGTCAAACTCGTCTTGCTAAGATTTCCAATTCTGTAGTTGGTGGCTTAAAAGACATTGGTGCTGCAATCGCTTCTGCGGGATTGACCCTGATTGCTTCTGCTGCGATCAACTTTTTAGTAAAAAGCATTATGTCGGCTGTCCAGCATCAAGAAGATTTACGTCAGGCAACTCTTGAAGCCGGATCAGCGTTAGACAAGCAATCCGCTGCTATTAACGATTATAAAACTCAGATTTCTTCGCTGAAAGAATCTCTCGATAAAGGCAACTTGAGTGAGCAGGAATCCTATGATGTCCGTAAACAGCTTATTAGTATTCAAGATGAGCTGGTTGAAAAATATGGAGACGAAGCAGCAGGCATTGACCTCGTCAATGGAAAATATCAAGAGCAGTTAGATATTCTGAATGGTATCGCGGACCAGAAGGCCAAAGATTATCTGAATGAACACAACGAATCCATCAATACAGCACAGGAAAAGATGCTTGAAGAACTTAATATGCAGCCTGGTGGGTTCTTTGAGGTTAGTGACACTCAAGCAGAAAAATTGCAGGAAATTGCTGCAAAATATGCAGAGCGTGGGCTTAGTATTTTCGCTGGAGATTCAAGTTTAAGCAACGGCACGAATTTAAAGGATATTACATTTAATATAAAGGCGAATGCAACAGACGCCAAAGATGTATTAAATGCTTTTATGACTGATGTTCGCAATGCTAATGACCGCACTAATTTCTTGGGCGACGATTTGTTTAATACAATCACGAATAATTTGGCTGATGGTGTCGCAACAGCACAGTCTGTTATTGATAAATGGGGAAGCGAGGCTGAAACCGCAGCCAAGTATCAAATTCAGCTTAGCGATACATGGTCCAAGACCTACAACGACCTCACCGAAGCCCAGGAAACCTACAACGATGCCGTTGCCAAGAACGACGATAAGGCCATTGCCGCCGCACTGAAAAAAGTCAAGGCCGCGCAGGACGAATTTGCCAATACTGATATTGACAATAGCTTTGTGCAGCAGTATATGCAGACGCAGGCGGATCAGTTGAATAATATCACCAAGCAATCCTTTGCTCAGCAGGCACTTAACGAGGGATTCTCTCAGGCGGCTCAGACTTATAAGGAATGTTCTAAAAACCTTGCTGACTTGAATGACAAGTACAAGCAGTACGGTAACATTAGCAACACCAACCGCGATGTATTGAAGTGGAACACAGAAAATCTGAAGAAATACAAGGATGTCATTGCTTCCTGGAAGTGGGATGTTGGGGTAGGGGATTACTCTACCGTTGAAGGAGTCTCGAATAGTTTTGGCGAAGGCGATAACGCCGTAGAGATTGCTTATACCCCAATGCTGCAGACTAATAGCGGTTTAGTTCCGCTCAGTGCAGACACTATGGATGAGTATATCAACATCCTCGTTGAGAAAGCCACTGACGGCCAGACTGGCAAAATCGATGTTGATAAGCTGCTTGCTCTTGATGCAGAAGGACTATACCTTAAAGTAAACGGTGTTGAGCAGAAAATTTCTGGTATGGTGGCCGGTGTAGAAGGACAGATTGTAAACGGCGCTAAGCTTACCGCTGCCGATGTTGCCGCGATTGCAGGTTCTGGCGAAGAAGAATTGCAGAAACTGTTTAAGCAGAGCAGCGATTACGTCGGTCACAGTATGCACGATGTACAGGATTCTGTGTTGCGTTGGAAAACGTTGGTAGAGGACGAGAACTCTTTCGACCCGTTTAAGCAGTTTGTAGAATCGGCAAATTTGAGTGAGGACAAAGCTGAGGAAGTATATAAGAATATAGGGCTTGCACTGGATAGCATTGACAAATACGGCCTGCAGGACATTGACATTTTAAATATTGAAAGCCTGAGCAAAGCAGACCACACATTAAATAATGTAACCGGCGATGCACGAAAGTCGATTGGTGCATATCTTGACTTGGAATCTGCTGCAGAGGGGTTGGATATTCCTCTTGACACATTGATTGACACGCTTGTTGAACTTGGTGTTGTTTATAGCGATAACATCAAGTACACTAACGAGTTTACCAGTTCTGCTTTGACCATGGCAACCGCAGCCAGCAAGGCGGTATCCAGTGTTACTTCTATCTTGAATTCGCAAGGGACTGGCGTTAATGTCAATGCCGATTCTTACAGCGAACTGATCAAGGATAATGCTGAATACGCGGCCGCACTGCAATACAGCAACGGCACCATGCAGCTGAACCGCGAGATGGCGCAACAGCTTACCGAAGCCAAGGTAAAAGAGTCTGAAGCTTATATTAAGGTAGCTTACAGTCAGAACCAGGTCAAGTATGAGAAGGTTAAGAATGACCTGTCCTATTACACAGATGAGGTGCGCAAGTCTATTGAGGCCGATGCCGACAAACTGAAGCAGTTTGACGAAGAAAAGGCCGCACTGGAAAGCCAAAGCCAGGCACTGCGTGATAATTGCCGCAGCTTGCAGATGCAGTATTCGGCCTTGATGCAGGCAAGCAGTGCTTACCAGGATTGGCTGAACGCACAGAACGCTACTGAGTCCGGCGACATGTATGATAGTGCCATTGAAGCAAAGGAAGCTTTGGCTGAAGGACTGAAGAATGGCAAGATTGGCACGGTCAAGTGGCAGGCGGCTTCTGAGTTCCTTATCCCGGATGATTACGAGGAAACAGCTGCTGAATACATCAAGAAACTAAACCGCTACTTTAAGCAGGCCAGCGATGGCTCTGATGATGGTTCCGGCATTAACAACTTTATCACAGACAGCCTGAAAGCAGGGCTTATGAAGCAAGAGAGCGATGGCTCTATTAAGATCCTGGCAGACAAGACCACGGAAGATTTTGCAAAAGCGCTGAAACTTTCGCCGGATGCTGTACAATCTATCTTTGGTGAGATGCAGGAGTATGGTTGGACATTTGACTGGGGCAGCATGCTTGGCGACCCAATCACCAACTATAAAATGCAGCTGGACGACATTAAAGACCAGATGGCAGACCTTGAGCCGAATAGTGAAGCGTGGCAGGTTCTGGATGCCAGGGCAGAAGAGTTAGAGAGTGCTCTGGATGGGCTATACCAGCGCAGCGGACTTGACCAGTTGGCCGATACGGTACAGAAAGCGAAAGACAATGGCGTTGAGCTAAGCGAAAACGCCCAGCAGGCAGCCGACGCACTTGATTCTGCGGCTCGTGTACAG
>OCPZ01001470.1_pt1 | contig 11009 bp, 10 predicted proteins | sample 1538881 | NCBI WGS metagenome assembly OCPZ01 (sample SAMN04571733, study PRJEB22368) | human gut metagenome | biome: human gut; material: stool | host: Homo sapiens | place: Luxembourg | collected 2013-01-11 | reverse complement strand
CTCTTATCTTCTTTATCACGAAGAACTGGAATCTTTGGTGAAACATTATCCGACTATCAAACGTGCACGTTTCTGGATGACTTTCGGACAGGAGTATTTAACTCATTTACGCGTTATCCAAAACATCGGTATGGCACGAATCGACGAGGTTGATTACAACGGAATGAAGATTGTACCATTGCAATTCTTGAAGGCTGTATTGCCTAACCCGCAGGATTTAGGAGAAAACTACGAAGGAGAAACTTCTATCGGTTGCCGTATCCGTGGTCTGAAAGACGGTAAGGAACGTACTTACTATGTATACAACAACTGTAGTCACCAGGAAGCTTATCAGGAAACCGGTATGCAGGGAGTAAGCTACACCACCGGAGTTCCGGCAATGATTGGAGCCATGATGTTCTTCAAGGGCGAATGGAATCGTCCGGGTGTAAACAATGTAGAAGAATTCAATCCGGATCCGTTCATGGAACAACTCAATAAGCAAGGTCTTCCCTGGCATGAAGAGTTCGACAAGGATTTGGAATTATAAGCGTACACCTATTCATTAAAAGAAAGTTATGATAAACGTAGGAGATAAAGCACCGGAAGTCTTGGGTATCAATGAGAAAGGCGAAGAAATCCGTTTAAGTGCTTATAAAGGGAAAAAAATTGTGTTGTACTTCTACCCAAAGGACAGTACATCAGGTTGCACCGCACAAGCGTGTAATCTGCGCGACAACTATTCCGAACTACGTAAAGCCGGCTATGAAGTAATCGGTGTCAGCGTAGACAATGAAAAGTCGCACCAGAAATTCATCGAAAAGAACAATCTTCCTTTCACTCTGATTGCTGACACTGACAAAAAGTTAGTAGAAGAATTTGGAGTATGGGGAGAAAAGAAACTGTACGGACGTGCTTACATGGGTACTTTCCGCACTACTTTCCTGATTAATGAAGAGGGAATCGTAGAACGGATTATCACTCCCAAAGAAGTGAAGACCAAAGAACATGCCTCACAGATTTTAAATCAATAACTCCATTAATTATATAAGAATAAGGTATGGCAAAGAAAGACGAACTTAATTTTGAAACAGATAATAAAATGGCATCAAGCGAAAAACTAAAAGCCTTACAGGCTGCCATGGAAAAGATAGAAAAGAGCTTCGGTAAAGGTTCTATCATGAAAATGGGTGATGATAGTGTTGAACAAGTAGAAGTGATCCCGACAGGCTCTATTGCCCTGAACGTAGCACTTGGCGTTGGAGGTTACCCTAGAGGTAGAATCATCGAAATCTATGGCCCGGAGTCTTCCGGTAAAACAACATTGGCTATCCACGCCATTGCTGAAGCACAAAAGGCCGGCGGTATCGCTGCTTTTATTGATGCCGAACACGCTTTCGACCGTTTCTACGCATCTAAACTGGGCGTAAATATCGATGATCTTTATATCTCTCAACCGGATAACGGAGAGCAGGCGTTGGAGATTGCGGAACAACTGATTCGTTCTTCTGCTATTGACATCATCGTTATTGACTCTGTAGCTGCACTGACTCCTAAAGCGGAAATCGAAGGCGACATGGGTGACAACAAAGTAGGCCTTCAGGCACGTTTGATGTCGCAGGCACTTCGTAAGTTGACAGCTGCTGTGAGCAAGACACGTACTACTTGTATTTTCATCAACCAGTTGCGTGAGAAGATCGGCGTTATGTTCGGTAACCCGGAAACAACAACTGGTGGTAACGCTTTGAAGTTCTACGCTTCTGTGCGTTTGGATATCCGTGGTAGCCAACCGATCAAAGATGGCGAAGAGATTCTCGGTAAACTGACTAAGGTGAAAGTGGTGAAGAATAAAGTAGCACCTCCTTTCCGCAAAGCAGAATTTGACATCATGTTCGGTGAAGGTATCTCCCATTCCGGAGAAATCATCGATTTGGGTGCTGACCTGGGAATCATCAAGAAGAGTGGTTCATGGTATAGCTACAACGACACTAAGTTAGGACAAGGACGTGATGCCGCTAAGCAATGCATCATGGATAATCCTGAACTGGCTGAAGAACTGGAAGGATTGATCTTCGAAGAATTGAAGAAGAAATAATTTGCTTTAATTCTGCTTTATCCGCAGGCTAAAACTGAATAAACAAAGGTGGGAGAAAGTCGTTTACTACGATCATTCTCCCACCTTTTTCTCTTTTATATAGTTCTCTCTTTTTTCCTCTTATACAAAATAAATGTATGCCAATGTGCTCAAGCTGATTATTACCCAAAGCAAAATTCCTTGAACCAAAGGCTTTATTCCAACTGCTTTCAATACATCAATAGAAAGAGAAGCACCGATGAAAAACATGGTAATCGTCAGAGTTTTACGGGCAATACCGTTAATAGCCGCTCCCAATTGTGGTACTCCATCCAGCAAATAAGTATTTACTACCAATGCCAACACGAAGAAAAAGATAAACCATGGAATACTTATCTTTTGTCCTTTGCTCTTGAAAATAAAGGAAGTAGCAAAAGCCATCGGGATAATCCAAAGCGCACGGGTCAGTTTAATAGTGGTTGCCACTTTCAATGCTTCTTCGCCATAAGCAGCTCCTGCACCTACTACAGAACTGGTGTCATGAATGGCAATGGCCGCCCATGTTCCGAATTGTTGCTGATCCATATTTAATGCATGACCAATGGCAGGGAAAATGAAAAGTGCAATAGCGTTCAAGATAAAGATTGTACCTAATGCCACAGACATTTCACTGTCCTTCGCTTTCAACACTGGTCCCACTGCTGCGATAGCACTACCACCACAGATAGCGGTTCCCGAACTGATAAGATAAGCTGTATTACGGTCGATCTTGAACAACTTACGTCCGATAAACCAACCTATTACCAAGGTTCCGATCACCGAAATGACCGTAAACTCCATACCTTCCTTACCGGAAGCTAAAGCAGAATGAAGATTCATACCAAATCCCAATCCTACAACTGAATATTGCAACAGATATTTAGAGGTTTTCTTATTAAACTTTGGATGTGCTTGTCCGCAAGTCAATGCAAAAATAAGTCCGAGGAACAAAGCAACCGGAGGAGTTACCCAAGCCGACCATGCTTCCAATCCTGGAATATAGTCTAAAAAAAGAAAGAAAGTCAGAGTAGAAAGCAGTGCAACATAAATCATTTTATTATTTGCCTGCAAAGTTTTTGTAGCTGTTGAAATCATATCTTTTTATCTTTAATTGTTTTCCGGGTGCAAAGGTACGGTAAACAATCAAGACCCGCCAATAGTTTCTAATTATGCATTATAACTTTTAATTATAAGCATACGCTTCCCTACAACTACTCTTACACTGTTATAATGTCTTTCCCAAAAGGTGATAATGCCAAAGCTGCCAATTTAAAGTGCTGTAAGCCAAAAGGAATACCAATGATAGTAATACATAATATAGCCCCGAAAACCAAATGGGACAGACAGATCCAAATGCCACCCAAAAATATCCACAGGATATTCATCAATATATAAAGGCAACCGCCAGAGCGGTTTCCACTTCTTACCTCTTTACCGAAAGGCCACAAAGCAAGTCCTGCCAGTTTCAAGGTTTGCATACCAAACGGAATACCAATAATGGTAAGCATCATCAATATGCTTGAGATGAGGTATTCAACAGCAGTAAAGATACCACCAAGCAACAACCACAATAAATTCATTAAACAGCCCATATATAAATTGTATTAGTTATTTTTCCAATTTTCTTTTTGTTGTCTCATCCACTTTACCCTGATGTCACTTATTCTCTAGCATTATCATCCATTTCCAAATGGGAATCACCTCTATTGTAAAACCATCCTGTTCCACCGTACGTTCTTCATTACGAGTCACAATTTGTAACTTCTCCGCCTTTAAGAACTTTGCTGTTTTCAAAAGCCCATTTACTTCACGAGTAAAAGTTTGAGTATCAGAAATATTATATGATGCTTGAACAAGCCATTTCTGATCAGGGATATAAAAATCAACTTCTACATTTTGATTATAGAAATATAGCTCCTTTCCAACCATTCTATATAAAGAGACAGCTACTAAATTCTCCAACAACAAAGTTTCCGGATTAAAGATAAACAGATTCAAAATGCCATTATCAATAAAATAGTATTTCCGGTTACTCTCTCTTTCCGCAAAACGAGCTGCATAATTTTCAATACTGAATATCAGCCAAGTTTCTTCCAAATATCCCACATAGTCAATAACTGTTCGCACCCCCACGCTCTCTCCCGCTGAAGATACTATATTTTTAAGTCGATTGTAAGAAGAGGGTTGCATGACACTTTCAGCAAGTTTTTTCACCAACAAACTCATCGAATCCGAATTACGTAGTGCATAACGGGCCACCAGATCACCAAAGAATATTTTCTGATAAAGCCCGCTCAACCAAGAACGTTTATCTTTAAATGCTATCAATTCAGGAAATCCCCCATTATAAAAATAAGCATCAAAAGTGCGCACCACTTCATTACGTAAACTTGGAGTATAAAGCCAGTTTGTTTTTAAGATTATATCCTGCGAAAGAAGAAACTCACGAAAAGAATACGGATATACCTCCTGAATAAGAAAACGCCCGCCTAATGTCGTAGCAATCTCACTACTCAACATCTTCGCATTACTTCCAGTCACATATACACGATATTTTTTATCTACCAACCGACGAACGAACTTTTCCCACCCGTCTACAACTTGTATCTCATCCAAAAAGAAGATAGGCTGATAGGGGAAAGTCTCTTCGTATGCCAATTTTATATCGTTCAACTCTTCTGATTTCAAGCCGATAAAACGCTCGTCCTCAAAATTGATATATAGTATTTCTTCTATCGTATGCCCTTTATTCAGCAGTTGGTGTATCCGCTGATACATCAAATAGGATTTTCCGGCCCGGCGAATACCTAAAAATACATAATTACCTGCATCCTCAAAAGTGAAAGGACGTTCCATAAATGTTATATCTTTGACAAACTCTTGATTTTCACCAATTATTTGCTTTATTTGTTCCTTGTCCATATCTGGTATTGTTCTATATACAAAATACAAATATAGTATTTTTGTTTCGTATACAAAACAAAAAAAACGGTTATTTATTTCAGATAAGGAATAAACTCATAGCTATAACAGCACCTATCACATTGCCGACTTATTCTTATATACGATCTTCAACATCAACATATGAAGTAAATGTACATGATATTTCTCTCAATATATTCATATTTATTATCTAAGACTCACAATTGTGGATAATGTTGCACATACAAAACCAATGCTTCAGAAAAGTCAATATCAATACCTTGCAATTTCAACTTTATAGATTCACAACTTGCCCAACAAATACCACAAAACATATCCAACGGCCACCAAATAAATGAAACTATTGCCAATAAGAATATTATCCTAGATAACATCTTGATTAAGCAATTAAGAATATAGGATAACCATCCCTCTAAAACGCAAGGAATCTGTATAATAGAGAAAAGTATAATTAATATTGTCCTCATTCTAATTCTTCAAGTTTATATTTAGAAAAGGAGTATTCAAAACAAATTCATATTCTTTCAGAATAATGTCAGGCAATAAATAATCTTCTTTATCTGGCATATCTTCAAGAATAGTAACATCCGAAATATTCAGATTAAGACGAATCCTTTTGAAAAAACTTATTTCTGAATATTCTATTTTATTATCAACTTCTATCATTTGAATGGCAATCCTCACAATATTAAGTTCCTGTGTTTCTGTTAAAGACATATTAGCAATATCTTTCAAATAATCATTCAGAAATGATATGCCCTGCTGATTTATATCTGCTACGTATTCATTCAACTTGTTTTCCACATCCACCACAGAGAACAATTCGTTATTAGAAACGTAGCTCCTTATAAATTCCAATTCTTTAGGCGCAATATCCCCATCGCATGCCATACAGCAAAATGCTGTTTTTAAATACAACTCATTTATTTCCATAATTCTACTAATTAAATCCAATTTTCCTTCGTTGATCAAATTTTGTTTTTATTCCTAAGAATTTATCTCTGATAGCTTCATGCTCATGTATGACATCTATCGAGATACTTGGTTTAGAAGTTTTAATAACCTCCTCCAATACATTCATTGTAATCTTTCCCATTTTTCTCCGAAAAGTCAATCGAGCCGCCATGTCAACAATCAATTTAATATCCGCCGAAATATAGTTTTCTGTTAGTAATGCAAGTCTTTCATAATCAATACCGAAATCAACCTTTCTCTTTTGCAGATTTAATTCAAACATACTTTTACGTGTTTCTTTATCGGGTTGGGGAATATAGTATTTCAATTCTAAACGCCCTGCACGCAAAGCAGCTTTATCTATTTCTGTCGGTTTATTAGTAGCACCAATGACCAAAACTCCATTCTGACCACAATTATTCAATTGTGCCAAAAATTCATTGACTTCACCAGCCTCACTAACATTAGTTTGTCTGCTACGGTCTTTAATCATAGCATCTATTTCATCGAAAAACAAGATTGTCGGTGCATTCTTGCGAGCATCATCAAAAATTGCAGCTATTTTGCCTTGTCCACCATGAATATATGGAGATGCCACATCCGAACATTTGATATATCTATAATGAATTCCTGCTTCTTCGGCAAATTTTTCTGCAAAGAACGTCTTGCCGCATCCCGGAGGACCATAAAACAGTAAACCATTAGGAATGAACAAGCCTAATTCCTTCGCTTGCTCCGGGTGTTGCAGCAAATCAATAACATCAGATTGAAGTTGCACTTTCAAATCTACCATACCTGCTACATCAGCAAAACCTTTTCCAACCTTCCTAACTGGCACACACGTATTTTCTACCAAACTAGTATTTACTTTATCTTCATTAGATAACTTCAAAACCTTTATTTCACCATTTAATGCCTTTAAAAACTCATCAGCAGATTTAAAACGACTATCAATATCAAGAGACAACGCTTTATGTATCGTATTTATAAGTTGCTCATCCAATTCAAATTTATTTGCATCAAGTATTTTGAGAGGTTTCTGCCTTCCTTCTTGAACCGCATCTATCAATAAAATCCTTTCCTTTTGAAATAAAGACAGATCCATAAAATAAGGAGGTAAACCAAATAAAAGATGATAAAGTAACGCTCCTACTGAGAATAAATCTGTTTGTGGAGAAAAAATCCCATTGAATGCTTCAGGAGCTGTATAAAATGGATTTACTCCTTCTTTTATAAAACCAAAGTTTTGGTCTATGTATCTGGCATGCCCAAAATCTATAATTTTAGGTACTACTATTTCACTTGACAAATCAAGCATTACGTTCTGAATCGTTAATTCATTATGAATAACCGGACGAGAAAAATTATGAATGCATTTCAAGCCATTCAATACACCTGCTACAATTTGCTTTGCCTGATATACGCTACAGGTCTGTTCACGAGTCAAATATTGAGCAGCAGTTTCCCCTGCAATAAAATCAAAAACAATACAAACAAACCTTTGACCATTCAATTGTAATGTTAAGTTATCACGATACATTGTGATATTGGGATGCTTTAATTGCTTGGTAATCTGTAGTTCCAATACATTACCATCATCATCAAATTGCGAATGATGTAATTTTGCACAATTAATAAGTTTGAGGAATAAGTTATTCCCCAAACCATCTTTTACGCGATAAGTTTCAGCACACATTCCCTGCTTTACCAAGAAAACAACTGTGTAACCGTTTATCTTTTGATTTTTACTCAATATAGGCATATTCAATAACAATAGTTAGAACTCCGGTTTCTCATTTTCAGGCATATCTATCACATCAATAACAGCACAGACAAGTGGATGTAAAGTTTCTACCATCGGATTATTATTCACCATTTCCATTCCTTGATTAAGCAATTGCCGGGCACGGTTTGCATCCTTCCATGCATATTGCCTAAAATTCTGACTATAATGTCGTACAAAACCAACCAACTGATAAATTAAAGTGACAGTAATAAACAGAGAATTTATATCAGCTAATACTTGCCGTCCCACCTGAACATCCTTTTGACAAATCACCACATCTGTCTGACGACGAAGCTCCTCTACCTGATTATCATATTTACTCCCTAAATCACTATTCGCCTTTTCCAACCTGTCAAATTCGGTTCTTAATTCAGCTTCTATAGAATCCCACTCATGTTCTTTCTCTACTCCTTCTATTTTAAGAAATGCTCGACGCAAATCTGCCAGCAAATGCATTTTGCCATCATCACTATCTTTCTCGCCATCAAACCGCCCGGTAATATCATTCAGCATATTTTGAACTTCAATGGTTTCCGATTCTTTAATAGCCGGACTTGATTGCAACGAAATCAATTTCTGCTTTGCTTCATCGAGTCGGTTTTGTAAATCATAAATATCAACTCCCGTCGAACGCTGCGCTACCTCTATAACTTTTTCAACCGTTTCTCCAATAATCGGGAATGTCACTTCCATTATCATTTGTTGAGAACGATCAACTTTTAGTATTATATCCAAATCACTATCTGCCGGAATAAGTGCAGGTACATCATCTCCATTTATAGAGACATTAAACACATGGTCATTATAAATGGCACTTGTTCCTTCTACATTATATTCACCTTGATAAATTGGTATAACCATATTATCTGCTGACATACCCGGGCGAAGTTGTCTGGGCGTCTTTAAACCATTACGCACTCCAATGGCTGGAATAGGTTGATTTTTCTCTACCCCTTTAAGAGGTATAAAAATATCTCTATTCAAGCTTCTGTCATGTACTTCAATACCTATATTATATGGTAATACAGCATTACCGACCACAATGCCCTGCATTATATTCACCTCATTGGGAAAACAAGGAATTGAAGTACCCTTGTCATCATAAGCTATAATAGTGAACACATTAGTCTTCCCTTCCATCAACTGACATTCCACTACATCTCCAATTTCATTAATTTCTATCTTGCCACTCGACCAACCTCTATCATTTCTTATAAGTTCCACAAAAACTTTAGAAGAAAGCCTCCCTGTACATTCATCCGGTAATAATTTAACAGATACAAATTCCACAACTTCTACAGAACTAGATTCATAAGAAAGTCCTAAAGCAACAGTCCCAAAGCTGATCTTTTCTGTCACTTCACTATCAATACCCGAAGCATATAACGCAGCCCCTTTAGCAACAGCAGTCATCGGATCAACACTTGTATCAACATTAGATGTTATTTGTTCTTTTAGCATTTCACGCAATACAGGAGAATATGTAGGCCCTCCAACAAGAATCAAAGAATCTAAATCACCTCCCTGTATATTGTTTCGTTTGAGTAAGTCTTTGCAAATATTGATAGCTTTTTGAAAAACAGGAGCAACAACTTCCTTTATTTGCTGCTGAGTAACAACTATATCCAATTCCAATTCTGCCCCCTCATCATCCTCTCCAAATTCATCTAATTGGGAAGTTATATCACAATGTGGTTTAAAAGACAATTGATTCTTTGCCTGCTCTGCATAAAACTTCATAGCATCCCGCAATATCTGCTTCTTGGCATCATCTGCTAGGATTTTATCAATAACATAATTTTCCTGAAGATATGGAATTATGATTTCATCCACAATTGCATAATCTAAATTTTTACCACCAAGATAATTATCCCCCTCCGTATCCTTGACTTGCATGATTCCATCCTCCACCTTCAGTAAAGCTGCATCAAATGTCCCTCCACCAAAGTCAAACACCAACCACACACCATCTTTCCTAGCAGAACTTAGTCCATAGGCCATAGAAGCAGCAATAGGTTCTTGCAGCAATTCGCAATGTTCAATACCAGCAAGAATTGCAGATCTTTTAGTTGCAGCTATTTGGTCTGCTTTAAATTTTGCAGGAATTGTAATAACAGCAGCATTGATTGAATCATCTGATACAAAAGACTTCAAAGCTTTCAACACTTCCGATGACAAATCCTCGGAAGAAAATGAACACCCCATATTAGAAGTTTCATAAGGAGTGTCCAGTCCCATTGTTCTCTTAAACTCAATAAAGACGTTTTCATTTTGTCTAGACCATTTCTTCGTAGCCCTAGATTTATCCTGACGAAGGTCATTATATGCACTATCCCCTACCTTGATAACCTTTTTCTTAGTAAACGAAACGCAGGAAGACAAGGTATCTTTTAAAGTATCTGTTTTTTTTATACATGGATCTCCATTTTCCATTCTACAAATTGCGGAATTAGTTGTTCCTAAATCTATTCCGTATTTCATTTTTACCTGTACCATATTACATATTATTTAAAGGTTTTGACTTACTGTTATCTGCGCTGATTGTATCATTACTCCCCTATAGTTGATTTGAGGTTTAATAATACTAGTTATAATTTGCTCACCTTCTTTCAATTCTTCATCCTCAACAAAGTTTGCAGTAACTTTCATCCCATCGCTATAAGTTTTTCCTAACATATCAACTAACTCATAACCATTAGCTTTCAAATTATCTTTCATCTGAATGATAGACTTTGAAAGTTGTTTATAGCCACGAACTCCCTTATCCATTTTATAAAGCGTCATTTCCATAAATGTAATACGGTCAGCCAATGTCTTTATTAAAGAATGATCTGGGGCAACATTCTCAATTTGCGCTACCTGTATAGAAGATAATGTTACAAGTGAGGCTGTAATCTTTTGCATCTCAATCATATCTAAAGAAAATTGATTAAGGATATCCTCATTCAGCTTATCAGCTTTAATCTTCAATGCGGTAACATCTAAATATCCTTTCGCAATTCGTCTATGTAGTAACCAATAAACCACAAACGAAATAATCGCAAAAAATAGGAATAAAGAAACACCCCACACAGTTCTTGATTTTAAATCATTAGTAGTTGCCTTTGCCTGCAAAGATGTATTTGCTTCATCAATTCTAACCCCCAATTGATTTACTATGTCTTCAATATTTCGATTAGTTGACTCTATAGTAGAGCTCATAGATTCTAACTTTTTACTTTGACTATCAATCAT
>OCPZ01001467.1_pt1 | contig 11034 bp, 16 predicted proteins | sample 1538881 | NCBI WGS metagenome assembly OCPZ01 (sample SAMN04571733, study PRJEB22368) | human gut metagenome | biome: human gut; material: stool | host: Homo sapiens | place: Luxembourg | collected 2013-01-11 | reverse complement strand
AAATTAGTAGACCACCTATTTTCGAATAGAAAATCACCTAATTTTGCAAATACCCCCTCCCAAACAAAGGAAATCTGCTGTGAAACGGTATTCAATTTTAATGGCAATTTGCATAGCTGTTATGGTCACTTCAAGTATTGGTATTGTGAAAGGTGTAGCGCGACATATCCATCCACAATATGAGAGACCTGCAACAGTCGCTCCGTACACTTTGTCTACAACGACAACAACCAATGACCCGGCAAACGCTGTTGAAGAGGAAAACATTGGAACATTGAACTGTGACGCAATAGATTTACACGTCAATCTTTCCTATGGAATAAGCCAATCAATTTGCGATAAAGAAAATACAGCGTTAATATTCGCACCGTTGGATGATGAACCTCTGCCACTGCAATCAAATGAGTATGCCTTCATTGCGGACCACAACTACCAATCATTCTGGCAACTGCAATATATAAAAACAGGCGATGAACTTCTATTGGATTCTCCATCTTATGGGCAATTTATTTACAAGGTTGAAAAAATAGAGGTGTGGAATCAAAACGACGAACAAACGGATTTTTATAACGACGATGGTGAATCACTCCGAGTTTGGTGCGCAAACGCAGGAAAACAAGGAGTTGTCTTATACACATGCTATCCATTTGATGCGTGGGGTAACACAACACAAAGATTCGTTGTATTTTGTGATTTGGTTTCATCAACGAAACTACTTAACCCAAGATAACATAAGAATTTTTGGCACGAACATTAACTTGAATTACATTGTTGGTATAATGCAACCGCACAAGGTATGCTAACTCAAAATATGTTCAGCTAATATTCACAGAAGCAGACAGTCTAAAAACCACTAAGTGGTCACAAGGTTGTCTGCTTTTCTTTGTGCAAAAGCCCATCTGAAAAATGATGGAATTTATGTAAACCGCAATACAGCAGTAGAAAGGAGTTTTGCCATGTACACAGTGTTATGGCAGAAAAAGAAAAAACAGCATTGGGAACGAATCAACAGTACACATCTTATCGAGGAATGTCTCAAAAGACAGAAACTTGAAGGCGAAGACGAAAACAACGTAAAAATCTATACGCCGGATGCAGATGATTTCGTAATGACCCCAGATGAACTAAAAAGGTTCATGCAAATGAATCAACCTACAAAAAAGGAACGCAGACGAGGGAGAAAACCCAAGAGCGCGGCGGTATCCGAGGAAAAGGTTGAACCGAAAAGTAAAGGCGAGAACTTATTCTATACCGTTTGTTGGACGGATAATAAATTCCGCCAGCACTGGGACGTGCTTGAAACCGGGCAGCAAGTTATGGCATATTTGCACGCACATCAGATTGCTGATGACGATGCGCTTATCTTTATGCCGTGGGCGAAAGAGCACGCTATGGACATGGATGGGTTTGAAAGCTATCGCAAAACCCATCACTACGAGTAAAACGCAACACTAGAAAGGATGTAATTTATGAGCACACACGCATTTATTGGTGTGGTAGAAAACACCGGAACTTTAAAGTACGTATATAACCATTCGGATGGTTATCCGTCTTATCTTGGGAAAATGTTGTTGGAACATTACAACACCCCAGAGCTGGCAACAGCGCTTGTAAATCTCGGTGACATCTCGATGGTTCGTGAACGTTTGGCTCCAGATGAAGGGGAGGAACATTCGTTCAAAAACCCTGTACGAGAGGGACCTAAAGGCGGCGTTACAACCGCATATCATCGCGACAGAAAAGACCCCCTTGAAATTTGCTACTTGTCTGTTAATACAGACGATGTGAGTACCGACGCAAAGAAAAAATTCTGGAGAGAGCTGAAGGATGATAATATAGAGTATGGTTACCTGTATGACACTTTGGAAAATCAGTGGTATGCAATGGACACTTATCAGGATTGTGGTTTCAATCTGCTAAACAACACCTACATCAGCACTCATACCTAAAGGAAGGTACAAGATGGTAACAATTACCCCAAGCGAAAGCAAAAAAGACGAGTATATCGTCTCAACCGAATTCGGATGGAACTCTCAATTGGTATTTGCTTTATCTCGTGAAGACATCAAAAAAATTGCCGAGTTCAACTCTGAATTAGAGAACTACGAAAAAAATAAGGAGAACACTGCATCATGAAAATCCGAAAAATTACCCATCGCATTCTGAGCATCTTGCTTACAATCGCAATCGTTGCCAGCCTATGTTCTTGTGCAAAGGTTGACAGTGATTTCAACGACTTGAACGGAAGCATTACTGGTAACACGTATGAATGCCAGTTTTACTCCAATGACGGTCAAAAGTTTATGACCGTTTCGGGGTCTAAAATTGATATGAATAGCAACATCATTCGTGAACGAACATTCAACGGTGACAGTTGGGGATATACTAACACACTATCCTCCGTTGTTACAATTACTGTCGATGGTTGTCAAATTAGTAATTGCGGTTCTACTGTATTGTTCACAGAAAAAGGACTTGAACCAGATGTAAATTTTCAAATGCAAGACATCAACAGCAACACAGATGGAAGCATTGGAGACAACGCTATTGTTGCAAATGTCGTAAATAAATACAAAAACGCATTTGGCAAGCCCGTAGTTGTTGTTATTCAGAGCCAGTTGGGAAATCCCATTTGCGCGTACAGTGGTAAAGATGTATATTGGAAGGTTTGCGAAGACCTTCCCAAAACCACCAAATTGATGATTGATGACAAGGCGCTCTATATTCATAGGGCAAACTTCCAAATTATTGATTTGGCATTGCTGAACCAATAATCATACCAGTATGTGCAATCAATGACCCACGACTGAAGTCGTGGGTCTCCTTGCCATGATTGATGAAAATTTGCAGTTTGCGTAATAATGTTGTATAATGGAAATGAGGTGATACCATGAAAACATATACTTTAATTGGCGGAGTAAATGGAGCCGGAAAGTCCAGTTTAACAGGTTCCTTGCGCTCTGAACGCAACGATTTAGGTATTGTGGTTGACCCTGACAAACTGACTGCTCAATGTGGAAATGATGAATATGAGGGCGGAAAACTCGCTGTCGAACGCATTGAAACTGCTTTGAAAGATGGAGTGAATTTCACGCAAGAAACAACGCTTTCCGGTGGATATCCAAAACGTCTTTGCAAGCGAGCAAAAGAGGCAGGATATTATATTCGCCTCTACTATGTTGGTTTGGATACAGTAGAAGAAAGCATACGACGAATTCAAAATCGTGTAGAACGTGGGGGACACAATATTCCAACTAAGGATGTTGAAGCTCGCTTTTCTCACCGCTTCGAGGATGTCCTCAAGGTTTTACCGTACTGTGATGAAGCCAAATTCTTCGATAACAACAATGGATTTGTGCTCGTGGCGGAGTACCGTAACGGACAGATTCTTCCTATTGGAACTTATCGACCAGAATGGCTTAACGAATTGTTGAACTTCCAATAACACAATTAGCCGTTCACCTTCGGGTGAGCGGCTTTTCTGTTGGTATAATAGAAAGGCACAAACAAAAAACTCAAAACATTAAGATAACCCTTTACAGGAGCAGCTTTTGTAAGTAATTGCAAAAGCTGTTTTTTGTTTGTGTGAGGCAAGCGTCTAAGCGGACGCAATTTTTGAACGTCATCATTAGATGGCAGAAAGGAAAAATGTAAATGTACGAAATCAAAGAAATGGAACAGGTGTTTCGTGTAAAGTTCGTAACGGGTAATGCACGTATTGTCGTCATTGACACTGACAACCCAAACGAAAAGTACATGAGCGATAGCTTTGTTTTGCTCAACTTGTGCCGCGCTATCATTGAGCTTGAAAACAGAGGTTATATCATTTCAAGCGTGACGAGAGTTGAGGCAGACGGTACTCACCCGAAAGTAAGATTCCGAGATACAAAAGAATACCGTTATGCCAAAAAGTATCCGAAATAAGATATTGTTCTCACAAAGAGCCTGCAACAAACCATTTAGAAAGGAAGTGAACGGGCAATTCCTCCCACGACTAAAGTCGCGTGTCTCCTTGCCCTAATTTATGAAAATCGAAGTAAAATTCTCGTACACAAAAACTGGTCCGAAAGCTTTTATTCGACCTTATACAGATGAATGGGAGCCAACAACTACTGCATTGCGAGCATACAGAAAAGATATGCGCAACATCAAAGAAGCAACACAATTTCCAGAAGGGGTTGGATACTATGCGGTAATGAATCCTTGGCTTTTGGAAAGTGTTCTTAAAGCCAACGACATTGATGCCATGCAGCTTGTAAAAGCTGCACAGATGGAAAATCCACCGCTTGAAAATGTACGATATGCGAACGAAAACGAAATCGTATGGTATGAATTTTCCACAAGTTCTACGGTCAAACGTTGCACGAACCTATCTCGTTCGAGGTCTTTTATTCGAGAGTGGGTTAATTATGATTGCCCGCCGCTGTACAAATATATCTCGAACAAAAAGAATGTCTCGGTCAACGGATGGGGATTGGCATTGCCGATTTTCTGCAACACACTGGTAGAAAACGATTACAATGGACAATACATCATTGACGACAGTATCACAGCGGAAGAAATTGAAGCAATTTTAAAGAATGTAAATCCGAAAGGAATTATTGCTGAAGCTATGAACTATGCAAAAGAAGCCCATGCCATGGGCACTGAAAATCTGGCTACACTCGAAAAAGAGGTGCAGGATGCGATTAACAGCATTAACGCAATGCTGACAACGCCTGAAAACCTTAACGCCATTCTTTTGGAGCAGGCGAAACACAAGGACGAAGAAGATGTTTTTGATTGTGGTTGGCTCAATTGGTATCCGGAAAAAGGAACGAAGCTGCACCACGATTTTGAATTGCTTCGTCAGTCTGGAAAAGGCAGCACTATTCTGAGCATCAATATGCCGACAGTAAGTCAAAGTGTTACAGTCCAGAGCTACGGAGGAAAACTTGTACAGAAGCTGGTAAAAGAAAAGCGTGGGTACGATATTTTCTATATTAAACACTTGGATTGAGGTGAAAAATCATGATGTATAATGTTGTTGTTACCGTATCATGTACGGTATGTGTTCCGGCAGAAAGCAGCCGAGAAGCTATCGACGCTGTAAACAAAGGCATTACAAACGATGACCTCGACATTGGTTTGCAGATTGGTTCTGCTATTCAGTATGCCATTAGAAATGGTCACATCGAAGCAACCAAAGCCATCGAGGTAGAAGATTGATTACCGAAAGGAAAACAAGCTTCGACCCGAACAGCATATCAGGAAGAAAAATTATATGTTGCCTTTGCTCTACAGATGATGATTGGAAAAACGAGCAAATCCAAATGCTCATCAAAGACTATCCAGATGTAGAAACCAAAATCAGAGACGCAATAACTTCAAAAGGATTCGGATTGGGCAAAGTAATATACGCAAAGGGTAATTCAACATCCATTATTGCTATATTGACTGTTGTAAAAAGCAATCAAATCCAATATCCGTATCTTTACGGAGCGCTTTTGGATATTACACTGAGAGCATTTCAAGCCAAAGCATTCATCGTGATGACAGAACCATACATGAAGCTGTTAAACAACCAATGGAATAAAATCAAGCCGATGCTCTCTCGATGTATTGAAATTACGCAAAAGTCATCTGAAGATACAAAAACGTTTGATGCACCAACAAAGGTGACAGCAATCGTACAGGTTCCAAAATCATACTAACACAACAGATGCAGCCACGAAAAAATTCGTGGCTGCATCTATTTTTTGTGGGTATAATACGAAAGCACAAGCAAATCAATAACAATCAGTTAAGATAACCGGATAAACAGTGGCAGTTTTTATGAGCTTTCATAGAAACTGCTATTTTGTTTGTGTGAAGAATTTCGTCATAAAAGACGAAAAGACATTACAGTGCCTTTTAACAGGCAGAAAGGAACAACATATATGGAAAAATTCAAGTATTCTTGGAATGCACGAACCCCGATGACGTCTCCTGACATGGTGGCAAAACAAATCAAATGGACACCTATGAATGAAGAGTGGAAGAAAAACGTACAAGAAATGCAGCTATTCAACGAAAAGGCAACGGCGTATTGGCTTACCGATGAAATGAAGCACACCCTAAAAGCTCTTCACGATAAAATTCTGTCTTTTGGTGGTGATGAGGTATTACTCAACCAGCGGGATGACGATGCGGAGTTAATCTTGAACCGAGGTCAATTCTTTTACGGTTCAAAATACTTTAAAAAGGGAGAAAACAACCATTGCCATGAAAATGCGGCTTATCTGTGGGATGCAAACCGTGGCAGATGCAACATTGCTACCGGATATGCTCTAAGCGAAGATGGTCTTTGGCGACAGCATTCATGGGTCGTTCAACCTATGACACGTACAGTAAAAGTTTGGGAAACTACTGTCGGAAGAGTTGCTTACTTTGGCGTTGTATTTACAGATGAAGAGTCGGAAAAATTTTTCGAACAAGTAACGTGATAAAAATTTACATAGAAAGGACAGAATTGTGCTATGGATAACAACACAAAACAGAATATTTACCTTGTATGCAAAGAAAGCGAAGGAATTCCTGACATTGATGCAATCAAACAAGACGAACTCAGAGTTTTTAATACTCATGAAGCAGCGAACGAATTTGCAAAATTCCTGCGAAACACCTATGTGTGCAACCCTAATTTTGCAGATTTTACCTATATGCCGGATGAAAGTAAAGAAGGCGAAAATTATGCTTTTGCCTACAACTTAGCTCCAGATGGCATGAGTAGAAAAGGTGGCTTCAACATCATCATCACAGAAGTCCCGATGGAAAAAGATGAAGACGCTCACAATAATTGTGTAACCTCACTTAAGGAACTTGGCAAGGTCGCAATTTTTAATGCGGATGAAGTCTTGTCGTTTACCCTCGATAAAGGCGAAGAATATCAGTTGGATGAAGCAAAGGGGGAACTCAATATCTACATTCCGCTCTGGTTTAATGTGGATAAAGCGTTTGGACTGAACCTGAACACGGATACAAACGATGACACGATAAATCTGTATGCGGACTGGTATTACGAAAAGAAAAAGCTCGAACTTCTTATCATTTATCAGAATGATTCCACGGACGATGGCGATTTCGAACTTCATGTTCAGATGTCGCCAGAACAAGAGAAAAAGATTCTTATGCGTTTGGAAGAGCAGTTCAAAGAAGCCTACGGTAAAAGCATTAAGGATGCCGTTGAAGAGCTGTTAGAGTATGATAACGGCGAGAGTGATGAAGACGATGACTAAGCAATCAACCTTCAACGGAAGTGGAATATTCTGCAGATGCAAAAGCCGAGATTCTGCACAACGATACATTGGGCAAGAAGTTTGCTTTGCTACGAATCCAAACACACACAGAATCACCTTCTACGAAACAAGCGGGAAAATTTTGTTCCAGACTGCCCCAATAATCCAAGCTATCACAACCGTAGAAAACGGCACGAAAATTGTATCGTTTAAATCGTGCATGGGAGATACATACTCTGTTAAACCGGACAATGCACCGAAATCATTTGTGTGTAAAGACTCTTCTGTTAAAGTGGGAATGCGAATTGTATGCGACAAGATGGAAGACGACCCAAGACCAATTAAAGAAGGGAGTATAGGTACGGTAACACTAATCGACGGCATTGGACAAATCCACGTTTCTTGGGATAACGGACGAAGTCTTGCATTAGTTCCCGGAGTTGACAAGTATCACACAATCTAATTTTGCAAACACCATACACAAATAAAGAAGCCGCTCGCCTCGTTTTGAGGAGAACGGCTTCTTTTTATGCGGATTGTGGTGGAATAGGAATGCCAACAATAGGAACACGACGAATCATATCGTATGTCTTCACGATAGAACGACCATAGCCAGCACTGTAAACAGCATCAATCAGTTCAACTTGTGGCGAAAAGTCGTTCAAGAAAGCGTTTTGCTTTTCTCGGTTGCTATCAAGCAGAGCCTTCATCCTTGGCGTAAGAATTGAAATATCACGCTTTTCCATCAAGCAATCATAGTAAGCAGAATATTTTTCAAATTGAAAGCCGCGACAAATTACACCATCCTGTTCATCTACCATATCAATATGATATTTCGTATATTCGTCAGGCAGTGCAAGTCTACGAATGGGAGCGCTTGGAGAGTCGACATTCAACAACTTTTGTTGGTGTACTTTTACCTGAGAACGAAGAACAAATAACTTTTGCAACTCATATCCGATGGTCACCATCAAAACAGCAGCCATTGCCATTTGCTCATCAACAGGACCTTGTGTATGGTCTTGGCTAAGAACATTGTATTTATCAATTATCTTACCAGCCGCATTTTCAAGCAACGAGAAGGGAACAAACCTATCACCGTCACACATATAGTACAACACAAACTCAAGTGAAGGAATACCCCACACTTGTTTTTGCTTTTCATTTGCAAAGTCAGCTTGCTTTACATATTCCATGCAATCAACGTCTGAACCCATAATGTGATGCTGCGAACACAATTCAGCACGTTCAGCATAATTACATATCTCACGGAATGCTGGCATCTTTGTGAAATCAGAGAATTGGATTTTTACAGCTTCAGACAATCTCAAAGCACTTCACCTCACGTTGACAATATATTTATATTATACCACAAGCGAAATTCCTCGTATTCAAAAACAACGCCAGATGTAGAGGAAAGTGCGCTTTCAGTGTGACCACAAACGGTTGTTATATTGTCTATCGTCGTGGTATAATTAAATCAAGAAATAAAGAAGCGAAAAACATAGGTGGTGAGAACTTGAATGTGAAAGAAGTGCTTCTGGAAGATGTTCTTGATGTTCCAGAGAAGAAGATTAAGCAATTACAAAATAAAGGAATCTATACAGTAGGGGACATGCTAAGATTCCTTCCACGAAGATATGAGGATAGAAGCAAAATTCTAATAGCAAAAGAACTTCCAGAACACATAGGAGAGAAAATTGCGCTTGTAGGAACGGTAGATTCGATATATTCAGACTACGCAAAGAATTTTCTCTCCATAAATTTAAAACTTGACAACGGTTTAAAGTTTTCTGTGAAATGGTTTCATCAAAACTATCTTGCACAGCAATTTGCAACAGGTGAACAATATTTCTTTTACGGGAAACTTGAATTTAATGAGAAATTTGGCTATGGCATAACCTCACCACTTTATTTCAGTTCAAATATTGAGTCAGGTAAAACGCCACTCCCTATATACTCGAAAATTTCCGGTATGAGTGACGACTATCTAAAGACATGTATTTCACAGTGTCTCGAACTGTTAAACACATCGAAAACAGTCAACGACCCAATAGATGATGAAATGCGGGCGGCACTTCAAATTGAAGATGAAAACGGATTTTTCAATGACGCACACCAACCAGATTCACTAGATGCCGTCGCTAGATGTCACCGAAGAATTGCAGCAGAATCGCTTATTCCTTTTGCATGGGGATTACTTGATAGAAAATATCAAGGCAAAGCGGAAACCGATAAAGTTGTTTCAAAAGCCACCAGCCAAGTTGTCACGAAACAATTTGAAGCCGGATTGCCATATACATTAACAACGGACCAGCACAATACAGTTCATGAAATGCTCTCCACGATTGAGAGTGGAAAACGATTGGATGCACTGGTACAAGGTGATGTTGGATGTGGTAAAACAATCGTTGCCATTGAAATGGCTTGTGTCATGGCAAAAGCAGGTTTCCAAACCGCTGTTATGGCACCCACATCGATTCTTGCGGAACAGCATTACCACGAATTCACTGAGCAACTTCGAAAATTCAACATTCCGATATGTTATATTAGCGGAAAAATGAAAACCAAGGAAAAGAAAGAGGCTTATGCTCAAATTGCATGTGGTGCGGCGCTCGTTGTAATCGGAACGCAAGCTGTTATAGGAAAAGACGTTGTTTTTCACAACCTTGGACTAACAATTGTGGACGAAGAACATAGATTTGGAGTTGTTCAAAGAAAACTGTTGCGAGAAAAGGCTATGGAAGGTGCTCATGCTATCAGCATGAGCGCTACACCAATTCCAAGAAGTATCGCCCTCGCTCTTTATGGAGACAGTACAGTAATTTACAATATCAAAACCATGCCTTCTGGCAGAAAACCGGTGAAAACGATTGCGTATACAAACGAGGAACGGACCTATGAAGCAACCTACCGACAAATTCAATGCGGAAGACAAGCTTATGTGATTTGCCCAATGATTTCCGCTTCAGATGCAGTTGAAGGTGTTGATTCACTTGAAGAAACCTATGAAAAGTGTAAAACGTTTTTTGAAAAATATCCGAAAGTGAAAATAGGTTGCATCAACGGAAAGATGAAACCTGATGAAATCAAAAAAATCATAGACGAATTTGCAGCGGGAAGTATCCATATATTATTGTCAACCACCATCGTAGAGGTTGGTGTCAATGTTCCAAATGCAACAGTTATAGTTATAAAAAACGCTGAACGTTTTGGACTTGCGCAGCTCCATCAGCTACGTGGTCGCGTTGGACGTGGAACCGAACAAGCATTTTGTGTCTTATTAAGCCGCGACAAAGAAAATCCGCGATTACAGGCAATGGTTCGTACAAATGATGGATTTGAAATCGCAAAAGAAGACCTAGAACAGCGAGGAGCTGGAAATCTAGTTGGAAACGAACAGAGCGGATTCGATGAAGCACTTGATATGATGGTCACTTTACCTGAGCTATATAAAACGATAACATCAGAACTTGACAAAATATTCCAAGCCAAGGTACGATATGAACACTACGCAGAACTTGCAGCAAAATAGAAAACGTGAGGGTATAATATGTGGTATGTACTAAACGAATCTGGTAGAATCATGGCTCGCGGTGTTGATTCGTGCGCTCCAACAGACGACGAACTTACCGCGATGAAAAAAGCAGGGTTCAAATACAAAACCGGAGAGGACGCAAAAATCCAGAAAGAAATTCAAAAAATTATCGAAAGGACCTCCAAGATTGAATCTTAATAGTAATAATGGGTATTTGCAAAAATAGGTGGTTTGAATAAA
>OCPZ01001455.1_pt1 | contig 11118 bp, 10 predicted proteins | sample 1538881 | NCBI WGS metagenome assembly OCPZ01 (sample SAMN04571733, study PRJEB22368) | human gut metagenome | biome: human gut; material: stool | host: Homo sapiens | place: Luxembourg | collected 2013-01-11 | reverse complement strand
GTAACGGATTTTGCCGATGCTTCGCATTCCAAATCGGCAAAATCTGCTGCCACCACTGTATCATACGGCATTTTCAGTTCAGAAAATGCCTGCCTGTGAACAGTAACAAAAGAGTATCATTCCACTGTGATCTGTGAAATGATACTCCCCCTCTTACATTGCCACTACGTCATCTGCGATCGCCATCGTAGATTTCCGATGCGATACCAGAAGAATTGTTTTATTTTCTTTTTCCCTGTCAAGACTTCTTAAAATGATTCCCTCATTTAAACTGTCGATATTGCTGGTCGGTTCATCCAAAAATATCATGTCCCCGTCATGTAAAAATGCACGCGCAATACCGATGCGCTGACGCTCCCCGCCGGAGACAGAGTCTCCTAACTCCGCTAACTTCGTGTCATAGCCATCCGGCAGTGACAGGATAAATTCATGCAGTGCCGCTTTTTTTGCCGCTGCAACAACTTCTTCCCTGCTTGCATCCTCTTTTGCAACTTTGATGTTATTTTCGATCGTATCCTCAAACAGGAATGTCTCCTGTGTGACGTAGGAAATGCTGCTGCGCAGTGCCGCAGTCGAAATCTCACCGACATTCGTTTTTCCATAACGGATGTCTCCCTCCGATGTCTCATAAAAACGCATCAGAAGTTTTAAAAGGGTTGATTTGCCGCATCCGCTCTTTCCTAAGATTCCGTGGATCTTATGTTCGGCAAATACATGATCAAAGTTCTCTAATACTCCGTTTGGACTTTTTTTATACTCAGCCTGTATTTCCACTTTATCCTCTTTTGTAAACTCAGCCTGTGCTCCTTTTTGCCCCTCTTTTGTCAGCGCAGACTCATATGCAAAAGATACATGCTCACAGGATATATCACCTTCACACACTGTACTTCCGCCCAAAACATCTTCCACCAGTGGCTCTTCCTCTAAAATGTCCAACACACGGTTTCCACTCGCAAGTGTGTGCTGTAAGTTATTCGAAAGTGCGGAAAGTGCCGCCGTCGGACCAAAGGAGCTGATCATTGCGATCACCGCAACCATTGCCTGATCCGCGCTCACCGTCCCCTGCTCTGCAAAATGCCCGCAGACTGCTGCCATAAGGACACCCGCGATCAGGATCACTCCGTCAGTCACGATGCGCTGTGTATTTTCTGCCATCTTTAACTTCTGGTTTTTCTGCTCTAACTGTTCTGTCTGGCTGTTCATTTCTCTCAGACGTTTTTCCTGCTGTCCATACTGCAAAATTTCATCCAGCCCATACAGGTTATCCAGAACGACAGTATTATGAAACCGTCTCTACCTCCTTTTTGCGTTTGTCCTGTATCTTTTTTGTTTCTGTTTTCATATCCGCTTATCTTTTCAAATCTGCCCTCTCTGCTTTTATTCCTGACAACATTTCTGTCCGCAAAGTATCCCATCCGTCGTTTCTTTCTATTAGGCTGAACTAACTTTGCCCCGTTAGTCTAACCTAATATATAAGTGCTTGTCAAGAAAAAACGGTTTCCATAAAGTAGAAAAGACGCAGATCCTTACCGGATCTGCGTCTTTTCATTTCTAATCATAGATCTGCCCGCGAAGCGTTGATCTATTGTTTTGTTTTACACTGTCTTCACACACTGTGAAAACTTCTGTTTTGCATTTTCTACTTTGTTTGCATCGGCATCCGGTGTCGGATAAAGCCCTCTCTGATGCATCATGTTAAACACATCTTCCTGGATGCAGTGTTCCTGCTCTAAACAGTGAAGGATCGCATCCCTCACACTGTCGTGCACACATTCATTTGCAAATGCATTATAGTTATTTGTTGCCGCCTTCTCAGCCGTGAGTGCATCGGCTAAGATCTCTTTGTCTGTATAAATCTGCTCAGTCATGATCTTCCTCCCTCTCTTATTCCTTAGCTTAACTGTGCATACAGGGAGTTAAAATGTCCCTGATGTTTCTGGGAAATCTCCGTAAATTTTGCACTGATTTCCTGATCCTCTGTGTGTTCTGCAAGCATCTGGAATTTTTTGATCAGAAGATCCTCCTCGGTCAGCAGATCATTTAACACGGATAACTCTTTTTCTGATAACTGGCTCATGTTCCACCTCCATATTTTAAATCTATCGTCGGCATATCGTCTTGACATTGACTCGCCTAAACAATAGTGTGGTCAGAACCTGTCAGATTATGCATCTCATTTAAAGTAATCCATCACCAGTTATCAGCTCATCTAAAACAGCATACATCTGTTTAATATCTACCGGCTTACTTAAGTGGGCATTCATTCCTGCATCAAATGATTTTTTTACATCCTCCTCAAATACATTCGCGGTCATCGCAACAATCGGTACCGTTTTACTGTCCGCATGATCCGATTCACGGATACAGCGTGTGGCAGCAAGTCCATCCATGACCGGCATCCGGATATCCATCAGGATCACATCATAATATCCCGGTTCATGCTTCAAAAACTGTTCCACGCCCGCTTTTCCGTTCTCAGCGATATCCACCATAAAATTCTTATGTATCAGAATGTTTCTTGTAATTTCAATATTGATTTCATTATCTTCGACAAGCAATACCCTTTTCCCGGAAAAATCATATTCCTGATAAGTCGTCCGCTCTGTCCTCCGTCTGTCCTCTTTTGCAGTCTTTAATGGAACCGTCACGACAAACGCGGAGCCTTTTCCTTTCTCACTGTACACATCAATCTTACCGCCCATAAAATCAATAATATTTTTGGAAATGGTAAGTCCTAATCCGGTTCCACCGCTTAACGTCGTATTTCTGTCATCTTCCTGTGCAAATGCATCAAAAATGTGCGGCAGAAAATTCTGTTCCATACCGATTCCATTATCCCGGATCTCGAAACGGAAGATCGTTTCCTGTTCTCCTCTGGTAAAAAGCTCTATAATAAAAAATACGCTTCCCTCCGGCTGTGTATATTTTACAGCGTTTTCTAAAATCGCTGACAGCGCCTCATTTAATTTTTCACGGTCAAACAGATATTGATCCGCAAATGAACCACGTCTCTGTACAGAAAAAGAAATCTTCTTCTCCTGCGCCTTATCTGAAAACTCTTTCTCGATATGTGTGAGGAATGCTTCAAAATCCGTACTTTCCTCATGGAATGCAACACGGCCGCTCTCTAAGAGCGAAAGGTTTAAAATATCATCCATACAGGAACGCAGAAACTGTGCCGACATCTCAATCTTGTCAAAATTTTCCAGAACCTTTTTTTCATCGCCAAGATTTGCCCTGCTCAGATAGGAAAGTCCGATAATTGAATTAAGGGGCGTACGGATTTCATGGCTCATGCGCTCTAAAAATTCACTCTTGGAACGATCCGCACGCTTTGCCGCCAGCATTGCATCATAAATCTCTCTCTGGCGATTCTGTTCTTCTTCATAATTATCCGTAACATCTCTGCGCACAAAAACAAGGGTCATTTTTGTCTTGTCATAATAGTGGATATTCATTGATTTCCGACGGTATTCCCCGCCGCACAACAAACGGTAATTAATGACGAAACGTTCTTTTTTCTGTAAATTTTCCTGCAGACGTTCCAGCCTAAACTCCCTCTCGCACATTTCTCTGTCTTCCGGATGTACATACTCTGGAATTGCCATATCATTGACCTTCTGGTAATCCCCATCAATCGGCGGCATAACATCCGCATCCTCATTGGTAACAATGGTATGTACCATCCCATCTTCCAGATCTACATATGAAATAAAATCAATTTCTTCTTTTATAACGCTCTCCAAAATTGCCCGCTGTTTTTCCATAGTATGTTCCTTTTCCGATCCATTTTCACTGTGCTGCTCTGATTTTATGAAACCTGTTTTTTATTATAACAGTTTTATTTCCTGTTTTAAATAGAAAACCAAAATAAACTGTATCTAAAGTCCTATTTTTGTTACTGTTCGTAATCTTCCAGAAAACTGTGAAGTCCCATACCTGTATGATATGCAATCACAGTATTTAAATTTACATTTTCCACACTTTTAAAGATATTTGCCGCAATTCCGGTATTTATGTTTTCAAATTCCTCCAGCAGACGTTTTACTTCTTCCTGCTGGTCTGAAAAGTCCTCTTTCGTTCCTGTTACCATTCCAAACTCCATATTCCATTCTTTCAGATCCTGCTTATGCACCAGATAAAACGGGCGGATAACCTCTATGCCGCCAAAGTCACGCTCCTTTTCTTTTGGCATCAGAGTACTGATTTCTCCCCTATACAGCACGCCCGTAAGTATCATTTCTATCACATCCTCATAGCAGTCTGCCACCGCTAACTTATTACAGCCGGAGTTTTTTACGTCATCCACAGAATGAAGTTTTTGCAACGGAATACCAGTCTCTTCTGCAATCCGGATAAATTTCCCGTTATTCTCCTCTTCGAATGAAAAAAAATCCACCTCGAAATCAATCTTTCTGTGGCGTTTTATTTCCTGAAAACATTTTGCAAGGATCAGTCCATTCCCGCCCTGTGCAATACAGACTGCAACATGATCGCCGTCTTCCACTAACCGGTAGGTGTTGATTGCTCTTGCAAAACGTGAAAATATTGTCTTATGATATTTTTTGCGAAGACTAAGCTCCGCTTCTTCTTTTCTTGTATCTCCCATGGAAACTCCATTCTTGTTTTTTTGCTGAAAATTCACTCTATAATAAATTGTACACGTTCTAAACACACTGTCATCAGGAACAATAAACAATCGAATGCGCGTTCCCCCAGACATTCCGGTGCCAAGAATCAGTATAATTTCTCCGCAGAGGGAAGTCAATTTCTAATATCAAAAAAAGAACTTCCCGGTCTGAAAAATTTTCATGACCGTTCCGTTCTTTTTCCGTTGTGCTAATAGCAAAAATAATGCCCACCAATTTTGACCTCCACATGTTCCGTCAGCGGAAATGTGGAAAAATACATTGTATCATCTCTTAATATTCTGGTTTTTCCGTCCAGCACCTGCTGGATGGAGTCATATTCCTTCTGTGTCGGTTTTGCCCTGTCCCTGTTTTTAAAAGAACAGAACTGTACCGGATTTTTCTGGCTTAAAACCTCATAAAGTGTATCCGGATACACATCACTTCTCATACGGTTAAACACAACCTCCACAACCGCCTGCTGTCCTTTCACCGGTTCTCCCTGTGATTCTAACCAGACGATCCTGGCAAGCAGCTCTGTTTCATCCGGCGATAAAGTGATATGCCAGCGGTTTTCCGGTGTGGCCGGTGCCGCCTGAGTCTCCTGCACGATTTGTGCATCCTGCTCTGCCGGAGCTTCCTGCACTGTTTGTGCATTCTGCTCTGCCGGAGTTTCCTGCACCGCCTGTGCAGTTTCCTCCATCTGTGTTTCTTTTGTGGTTCTTATTTTTTCCTGCATCAGATCATCATCATATGCAGATGTTACTATCATACTTTCTTTTTTTTCGATTCCTGTTTTTTCATCTGATTCTGGCGTAAATGAATGTGCAAAACGTATTGATCCTGCTGCAAGTCCCTCCATTGCCGGAACTTCTTTGATCTTTACGTCTTCTTTCATGTTGGATGCTGCAGTCAGACTGACGATAAAACTAAACAGCACTGCCGCGCCCAATATTCTTTTTCTCATTTTGCTCCTTTCCTCAAGAATGATACATATATGTCAACATGACGAATGCCGTCATTTGATACAGGCACATATCATACTTAGGTTATATCCAAAAGTCAAATTTTTTATACATGTTTTCCCGAAAAAAAATTTGCTCATTTTTACTCAATTTTTTGATATGTGTCCTGTTTTTTATCAGCCATTCATCCATCCGAAACTATGTTCGAATAAAGTAGAACTGACCAGGTAAACAAAAAAACACCCGTTTTTTCGGATGTTTTTTGAAATAATTGCCAAATTTATTACTACGTTTTTCGGATGTTTTTTATAAAAAACAATCTTTTTATCTTCGATAAGCACATTCTTTATTGCTGCAGGATGCACAGATTCCGGTACTTTTGTCACCACATTTTTCTGTTTCAGCAGCATTCCATTTTACTCCTGCACCGGAACTTTCCCCGGATTTTTCCCGGAAATTCCGCTTAGATTCCACTTTCGGACTTCCACCGGAAAGTTCCGCTAAAAACATCACGCTTTTTTTGGGTTCCATGCAGTATGCCTGATTGCAGGTAATCCGATTCTGTCCCATCTCTGCTAAAAGCTGTGCCATTTTTTCAAAAGGAAGCCCCTCCTCCGAGCCAAAAAAATGATAAGATTCAAGGCGCTGTTTCAAATGTGCCTCTGCCCACCTCTGAAACATGTCATATCCTTTCCGCAAAAGTTCCCAGCAGATCGTCTCAACTGCATATGCTTCTCTTAAACGCTCTGTGCTGCTATAACGGTTCTCGAGCTCATCTACCCTGCTCCCCAGCGTAAATATCCCGATTGCATAATTTTCTTCTCTGCACAGATTCAGGATCTGTTCACACTGACGCCTCGTCATGCAGTAAAATCCTTCCTCCCCGGCAAGGCATTCGCGCAGTTCCCCTGCAACTTCCTTTAGCATTTCCATATCTTTTTGCTCATAATGGTAATGCTTTAAAATTTCCACAAGGAAATCGTATGTCAGTTCGTTTTTTAAATTAGTATGAATAAATTTCTCTTCTGTCACTTATTTTTCCGTCTCTGCTTTCTTTTTTAAAAACTGCATGATAATATCATAATTTTCCGCTTCGTGGGGAAATGTGCAGTGCATGCAGGATTTGATGACTCTGCCCTTACTGTTAATATATTCCGGATTGCCCGGACAGTGTTCTCTCTCATACAGCGGACAAAAACAGAACAGGCAGTTCATCTCATCATTTTCCACCTCATGACACGGATAATATTTACATGCCCTGTTTTCAAAATAACGATAGGAATTTTCCAAGGTCAATGCTCCTTTACGATCACAATGGTAAGATAACCGGAGGTATCATCTAACTTTTCCACCTCTGTGGTTATTTTTTCATTCATCATACCACAGTTTTCTACCGAATACACTTCCAGTCTGCTATCTTTTTGCTGTTTTTGCAGCATCTGCTTTAATTCCCCTAATTTCTTCCCGGACTTCATATAAATTCTGGTTCCGGAAAATTCTGCTGTTTTTCCTATCTCATAGGATGCCGGTATCACATGGATCTCTTCTTTATTGTCCGCTAACGATATTCCAAGTGCCCCCGCCGCCGCACAAAAAGACGGGACTCCGTTTACGATATGTGCCTCATAGCCGCCTTTTACCACACGTTTATGGATATACTGGTAAGTGGAGTAAACCGTCGGATCTCCGATCGTCAAAAAAGCCACCTGTCTGCCGTTATCTAACAATTTTTTTATCTCAAGACAGATCTGCTCATGCGCCGCAGTAAGTCTGCTCTCATCCTTTGTCATCGGAAAGGGCATACATATCAATTCTTTTTCTGCAATTTTCCCACATGCCTCTTTCATGATTCCGTAGGCGATGCAGTCCTCTTTGCTTTTTGCCGGGAGTATCACGGTATCGCACTCTCCAACGATCCGTACCGCTTTTAATGTGACCAGCTCCGGGTCACCAGGTCCGACGCCGATTCCGTAGAGTATCCCTGTTTTTTCTGTATTTTTCACGGTTGTATTCCCCTGTTTTTACTTAAATTCTGTTCCTGTGTTTTCACTTCATATTTTTTGTATTTCACAACAATTTATTTATCCTGCTGCATTAAAATGCTTCCTTAGCTATTTACTTCTGACCTGTCCGCATAATTTTTTGCTTTTTTCACAAAATTTTCCGCAAATTGCGGCGCAGATGGATAATAAAGATGCGGAAATCCCACAAAGCATGAATTTTTATCAAAAACACAGTCATATTTTTTCCCACTTACCGGTTTTAATGCCACACAGTCATCACCGTTTGCGGTGCTGTCGAAATAATGAAATTCATGCCCTTTTATGCTGCCATTTTCCGGCAGAAAGTTTGATTCTTTTTCCGTAAGTTCGATGTACCCGAAACGAACCAGTTTCCCTGTGTAAAAGCAGTCTCCCGGCACAACGCCTGCCATCTCATAAACATGATGCTCTGTATCTTCCATCGTCTGATGCAGATACATAAATCCGCCACACTCAGCAACGATCGGCATCGCGAGTTTCGCCTTTTCCCTGATATCCGCAAGCATCGTCTTATTTTCAGATAATTCTTTCGCATAGAGTTCAGGGTACCCTCCCGGAAGCAATAGACCGTCCGCTTCTTTTGGCACACTTCCATCATGAAGCGGTGAAAAAAATACAATCTCTGCGCCGGCTTTTTCAAGTGCCTTTAAGTTGTCCTCATAATAAAAACAGAACGCTTCATCGCGTGCCACGGCAATCACGGGTCTTTTTCCGCTTTTTTGCAAATGTACTTTCTGCTTACCGTAACTGTCTTTTTCTAATGTGCTGCCTTCTGGCAGTTCTGATGCCCTATCCGTGGTTGTAAGAATGTCACTATCTGGCAGTTCTGATGCCCCCTCCGCGATTGCGAAAAGCCTGTCTATATCGACGGTCTTTTCTAACATATCCGCCGTTTTTGCCAGCAGTTCCGCCATCTTTTCTACTTCTTCCGGGCGTTTAAGTCCCAAATGTCTGCTCTCTAAAAGAATCTCCTTCTGGTTTGGAAAATATCCAAGAACTTCTACCGGAAAACTCTTCTCGATCTCCGGCCGTATCGTCTCAAAAAATGCGCCGGAGGTGCGGTTTAAAATAATTCCACGGATCAGATGAATCGTATCATAGGAAAGAAAACCGGCGATCAGCGGAAGAATGCTCCTCCCCATTCCGTGCGCATCGATGACTAAAATGACCGGCGTGTCTGTCACCGTCGCAAGGTCATAGGCAGATCCTTCTTTCCGGATCCCGCCTAACCCGTCATACAGTCCCATTACGCCTTCCATCACAGAGATATCTGCATTTACTGCAGACTCCATAAACAGTTCTGCCGTCATTTTCTCCCCGGTAAAAAACGTATCCAGATTTTTCGATGGTATTCCAAGTACCGTGCGGTGAAACATCGGATCGATATAATCTGGTCCACACTTAAATGCCTGTACTTTTTTCCCCTGTCTTTTTAATATTTCAAGCAGTGCACAGGTGATCGTAGTCTTTCCGCTTCCACTTCCTGTCGCGCCAATCAGTATTCTTGGTGTCCTCATGACTCCGTCCCTCCTGCAAAATAAAACGACAGGATAAACACCGGATTTTCCGCCTGCATCAGATGGTAACGTCCCGCCTTTTTCGCACGGCTGACTGACATCTGGATGATTTCTTCCTGTTCCACCGGAAACTCATTTAATATAGAAGAAACAGCCCCAACCGTCTCTAACGTAATTGCCGTCACTACCACACGCATACGCGGATTTTTCCGGTATAAATCCGTTAATATCTCCTTTAAACTGCCATTGCTTCCACCGATAAATGCATGAGTTGGAACCGGAAGCCCTGTAAGTGCCCCGGGTGCCTCCCCACAGATCACTTTTACATTGGCAAGTCCATACTTTGTGCAGTTCTTTTCGATCAGTGCGACAGCCTCCTGTTTTCGCTCAATGGCATAGACGGTAAGATTGTCTGACAGCCTTGCCATCTCGACCGCGATTGAGCCTGTCCCGCTTCCGATATCATAAACCACCGCGTCGGGTGTCAGGTGCATTTTACAGATTGCCGCCTCCCGGACTTCCTCCTTTGTCATCGGCACCTTATCCCGGCAAAATGCGTCATCCGGCAGACCATGCGTCAGGAATTTTGGATCAGAATTCTTTTTTTCTCCCGAAATCCTCTGATTCTGGATCAGACAGGTATAAAGTCCCTCGTCGGTAAGCTGCATACATTCTTCCGGAGACAATGTTTTTATCTGTTCCGCCGGATAGGACAGCGCATATCCGACCGTCACAGTCGTCTCTTTTAATCCACATTCGATCAGCCGCTTCCCGATTTCGCGGACATCCGAAACACCGGATGTAATAACAAACACTTTTTCTCTCATCCCTGCCTTTTTTATCAAACGCTCCATCTGGTCTGTCCCATGCAGGCTGACGATTTTAGCATCCTGCCAGCTGTTACCACTGCGCGCAGCCAGATAAGAAACCGAGGAAATCCCAGGACAGACGGACACCTCCGTGTTCTCCCTGCCCTGCAATGCCTGCATCATTTTTTCTGCGCCGCTGTAGAATCCGGTATCGCCGGAAAATAAAATGACTGCATGGAAAATGGCTTTCCCACTTTTTTCACCTGCATCATCAAGGCATGGAAGAATGTCTTTTGCCAGATAATACGGCAGTCGTTCCGCAGCTACATTCCATTGCGCCGGCACCGCATCCAGCAGTCTTTTTGCCCCGAATAACAGATCTGCGCCTTTTATACGCTCCGCCGCTTCCTCTGTGATCAGTTTTGTATTTCCCATGCCGATCCCGACAAGAGATACCTGCATCTGTTTTCTTCGAATGTGTTTACCGGTCAAACGTTCTATTTCCTGAAGAATTTCCTCTAGGTTTTCCTTTTGCTCCCCGTTCTCCGCCTCCGGGTTTTCGATCACAAATACTGATACCCCTGCCTTTTTCGCGGCACTGATCTTCTCTGAAAATCCACCGGACGCACCGCTCTCTTTTGTGACCATATAACGGATCTGATACTGATGGAGAAGTGCAAGGTTCATTTCCTCGGAAAACGGGCCCTGCATGGCAATGATCTGTCTCCCTAAAATGCCGTTTTTATGACAGATCTCTATGCTCTCTGTCCCTGGCAGGACACGGACAAACAGCCGCTCCCTCAATGTCTCATTTTCGCAGTAACAGTGCAGTTCCTTACTTCCCGTTGTAAGAAGAATATTTCCACTGGTCTGCTCTAACGCGCGGACACATTCCTGCTGTGACTTTACATAAATTACATCGCTGTCATCTCCAGCCGACTGCAGTGTCCGCCGCAGACGATAATACGGAAGTCCTGCCTGTGCGGACGCCTGCCTGATATTAGAAGAAACCACGACCGCATAGGGATGCGTTGCATCAACGATTGCAGCATAGTCTCCCTTTTGCATGAATTCTTTCATTTCTTCTTCCGTAAGTCTTCCGGTGTAAATATTCCGATACTGCCCCTCGGTCATGACCTCATGCCCATATCCCGTGG
>OCPZ01001444.1_pt1 | contig 11194 bp, 7 predicted proteins | sample 1538881 | NCBI WGS metagenome assembly OCPZ01 (sample SAMN04571733, study PRJEB22368) | human gut metagenome | biome: human gut; material: stool | host: Homo sapiens | place: Luxembourg | collected 2013-01-11 | reverse complement strand
GGAGCCACTTCTGCAGGATCGCCGGCTCGTTGGTCGACGGATCGTAGTTCTTGGGCATTTCTTCCATATATCTCTCCCTGTCCCGCCGGGGAGGAATGTAGGCCCGCCAGGGTCTACATTCCTCCCCTTAGGTATCGATTACTTCAGTCTGATATGACTTCGCTGAGGCTTAAACAAACACACAGAATAACACAGGTAGTTGGGGTTATTGCGCATATATAAAATAGCCTCCGACCGCGGGTGGTCGGAGGCTATTTGCAAACACGTTTTAGGCTGGTTTACCCGTAGATGCGCCGGGGCTGCTCTTCGCCCTTTACGGCCGCTTCGGTTACGACGACCTTGGCAACGCCCTCCTCGCTGGGGAGGTCGAACATCGTCTGCTGCAGCACGTCCTCGCAGATGGAGCGCAGGCCGCGGGCGCCGGTCTTGCGGGCAAGCGCCATGCGGGCGATCTCGTGCAGGGCGGCGTCCTCAAACTCAAGCTCAACGTCCTCGAGCTGAAACATCTTGCGGTACTGACGCACCACGGCGTTCTTGGGCTCGGTCAGGATCGACACCAGGTCGTCCTCGTCGAGCGCCTGCGTCTGGGTGACGACGGGCGTACGGCCCACGAACTCAGGGATCATACCAAAAGCGTTGAGGTCTTGCGGGAGCACCTGACGCAGCAAGTCGTTCTCGTCGACCGAGGTGGGGCCGGCGATCTCGGAGTTAAAGCCCACGCCCTTGTTGCCTACGCGATCGGCGATGATCTTATCCAGACCCACAAAGGCACCGCCGCAGATGAACAGGATGTTGGTCGTGTCGATCTGCAGCAGCTCCTGCTGGGGATGCTTGCGGCCGCCGGTGGGCGGAACGCTTGCCACCGTGCCCTCAAGAATCTTAAGCAGCGCCTGCTGAACGCCTTCGCCCGAAACATCGCGGGTAATGGAGAGGTTCTCGGCCTTGCGGGCAATCTTGTCGATCTCGTCCACGTAGATAATGCCAACCTGCGCGCGCTCAATGTCGCCATCGGCGGCATTGATGAGCTTTAGCAGGATGTTCTCCACGTCCTCGCCCACGTAACCGGCCTCGGTGAGCGCCGTGGCGTCGGCGATGGCAAACGGCACCTCGAGGATGCGCGCGAGCGTCTGGGCGAGCAGGGTCTTGCCGGTACCGGTGGGACCGAGCAGCAAAATGTTGGACTTGGCGAGCTCCACCTCGTCCATGCCGTCGTCGAGCTGCGAGTCCAGGCCGTCGTCAAAGGCCGAAAGCGCGGCGCCACCCTCGATCACGCGGCGGTAGTGGTTGTACACGGCAACCGACATGGCGCGCTTGGCGTCCTCCTGGCCCATGACATAGGCCGAAAGCTCGTCATAGATCTCGTGCGGCGTCGGCACATGCGTAATGACCTGGCGCGCGTCGTCCTCGAGCTCAAAGCCCTCGGCCTCGGGATCCATGGCAGGCTGAGACGAAGCCTGGCCGTGATCGTTGAGGAAACCCGGCAGTTTGCCGTTGCGGGCAGCGTCCATAAAGTCCGAAGCCAGCGACTCCTCCAGGATCTCGGAGCAGGCGGCGACGCACTCGTCACAGATGAAGATGTTGGTCGGACCCTTAACAAGGCGGCGAACCTGACCCTGCTCTTTTCCGCAGAAGGAGCAGCGGATGGGGTTGCCGTTCTCGTCGAAGTTGTCCTGCATGTTACCGGCCATCCTAGGCGTCCTTCGCGGCGAGGTCGCGCGAGGTGACAATGCGGTCGATCAGGCCGTAGTCGAGGGCCTCGGCAGCGGTCAGGTAGTTGTCGCGCTCGGTATCGGCCTGGACCTTCTCGATGGGCTGGCCCGAAGCATCGGACAGGATCTGGTTGAGCTCGCGACGGGTCTTCTTGATCTCCTCGGCCACGATCTCGATCTCGGTCTGCTGGCCCTGGGCACCGCCGCTGGGCTGGTGAATCATGACCTTGGAGTGCGGCAGGCAGAAGCGCTTGCCCTTGGCGCCGGCCGAAAGCAGCACGGCGGCCATGGACGCGGCCATACCGACGCAGATGGTGGAGACCTGCGGCTTAATGAAGTTCATGGTGTCCAGAATCGCCAGGCCGGAGTAGACCTCGCCACCGGGCGAATTGATGTAGAGCGAGATATCCTTCTCGGCATCTTGGCTCTCAAGATGCAGCAGCTGGGCAACGACCAGGTTGGCGCTGACGGAGTTGATCTCCTCGCCCAAGAAGATGATGCGGTCGTTGAGCAGGCGCGAATAGATATCGTAGCTGCGCTCGCCGCGCGGCGTCTGCTCGATAACGTATGGCACGAGGGCGGAATCGAACTTAGCGATCATACGCATCTCCATTTCTCTCTTGCGGACCAAATTGGTTCTAGATAAACGTACGGTGCCCGCATGCTATGCATTGGCTGGCACCGTACGAAGCAACCGGATAACCGGTGTATAACTTTACCCCATCACGGGCGCACGCATGCGCTCGCGGGCAAGGTGGCGAGAATTACTCGGCGTCCTTGGCGGTCTCGTCGACCTCGGTCACCTTGGCGTTCTCGACCAGGTGGTCGACGGCCTTGGAGCGACGGATGGACTCGCGGACGGCAGGCATGCGGCCGTCGGCGATGAACTCGGCCTTGGAAGCCTCGACGTCCTTGACGCCAGCCTTCTCGAACTCGGCGTTGACGTCGTCCTCAGTGACCTCGATCTTGAGCTCACGGGCGAGGGCGTCGAGAGCCAGGGACTCACGGGCAACGTCGTTGGCCTGCTTGTGCAGGTCGCCGATGAACTGCTCCATGGTCAGGCCGGAAGCGGGCAGCCAGGTGTCCAGCGTCATGCCGCGGGCAGCGAGGTTGGACAGGAAGTTCTGGCCAAGCTCCTCAAAGACGGACTGCTCGTAGTCGGCGTCCATCTCGTCGAGCTGCAGGCGCTCGGCGAGAGCGGAGACGCAACGGTTCTCCTTCTCGGCCGGGAGGCGGGAAGCCTTGTCCTGCTCAATCTCGATCTTGATGGCGTCGCGCATGGCGTCGATGCTGTCGAAGCCAAAGTCGGACTTGACGAGCTCGTCGGTGAGCTCGGGGGTGTTGCGGACCTTGATGCCCTTGACGGTGACCTCGACGGTGTGGGTCTCGGCCTCCTCGCCCTCCTCGACCTCGTCGGTCCAGGCGCCAATCAGGGCCTCGTTGAACTCCTTGGGGTTGCTGTCGCTACCGGCGATGAGCATGCGGCCCTCGGCAGCGAAGTTGTCGGCGTTCTCGACGGCCTTGAGGTCGACGGTGACGTAGTCCTCGGCCTCGACGGCGCGACCCTCGACGTCTTCGAAGGTGGCACGGTAGTTGAGGAGCATCTCGACCTGGTTGTTGATCTCGGACTCGGTGACCTCCGCAGGGGGCATCTCGATCTCGACGGCGTCGAAGGAGGAGAGCTCAGCGGCGGGACGCAGGGAGAACTCGACGGTGTAGGTGTAATCCTCGTGATCCTTGGCGAGGTCGAGCTCCTTGTAGTCACCATTCTTGGTGGGGACGATGTCCAGCTCGTTGAGGACGGCGGGCTCGTTGGCGGCGATCAGGTCGTTGGTGGCCTGAGCGAGGGTAGCCTCGGCGCCAAGAGCGGAGTCGATGACCGGACGGGGAGCCTTACCGGCACGGAAGCCCGGGAAGCGGTACTTCTTGGCGGTCTCCTTGTAGGCCTTCTTGATCGCGGCGTCGACGTCGGCGGCCGGGATGGTGACCGTAGCGGTGAGCTTGGCGTCCTTGACGTCAGAAGCGGTGATGTTCAACACGTTCCTCCTCATACTGCCCAGCTTATCTGAGGTGCTGGTACCTTTATGCAACAAGCGTCGCGAGGGCATAAGCCGACGCGGGTGCGTTGGTGCGGGCGAAAGGACTCGAACCTTCACGGGAATCCCACCAGAACCTAAATCTGGCGCGTCTACCAATTCCGCCACGCCCGCATGAGCGCACAGATTAGGAATGATAGCAGATACGAGCGACAAGCGCACGCACACGTTTTACAGGCTCACGACCTCACCACGAGTGCAAAAGGCGGGGCGAGTTGCCCCGCCCCGCCAATTACGACTTGTTCGCTGACCCGCTACTCCCCCAGCAGGGCCTTCTCGGGCGTGATCGGCAGCGAGCGTACCTGATGTCCGGTGGCGTGTGCCACGGCCGAGGCCACGGCGGCGAGCGGCGTGTTGATGACGACCTCGCCAATCGACTTGGCGCCAAACGGACCCGTCGGCTCGTAGCTCGGCTCAAAGGCCACGCGAATGCTGCCGATATCCAGGCGCGTGGGCAGCTTGTAGCTCATAAAGTTGCCGGTGCGCAGGCGGCCGCGATCGTCGTGCTCGACGATCTCGTAGAGCGCGTGGCCGATACCCTGGGCAATGCCGCCCTCGGCCTGGACGCGCGCGAGCGCCTCGTTAATCACGGTGCCGCAGTCCACAGCCGCCGCATAGTCCACCACAGTCACCTTGCCGGTGGCCTTGTCGACCTCGACCTCGGCAATGCCGGCCATAAACGGCGGAGGCGAAACGGGCAGGCAGGCAGAGGCATGCGAGGTGAGCGCGTCCCCGCCCGCAATGTTCTTGACGCACAGGTTGGCAAAGTCGCGCAGCGTGAGGTAGCGGTTCTGCTCGCGCGCGGCGCGCTCGTCGGACAGACGCACGTACTGGCCATCGAAGACCACGTCGGCGGCGTCCACGTCCCACATCTGGGCGGCCTTGGCGCAAATCTTCTCACGCAACTCGGCCGCTGCGTTCTTGGCGGCAAGGCCCGTCACGTACGTGCCCGAGCTCGCGTACGAGCCGGCATCGAACGGCGACACATCGGTGTCCACGCCGCGCACCACAATGAGCGAGCTCTCCACGCCCAGCTCCTCGGCGGCAATCTGCGCCAGGATCGTGTCGACGCCCATGCCGTTATCGGTGGCGCCGGTACCGATGGTAATGAAGCCGTCCTCTTCCAGGCGCATGTCGATGCCGGCGATATCCACGTTGGAAATGCCCGAGCCCTGCATGGTGAGCGCGCAGCCCAGGGCGCGCACGCGGTCGCCCAGGTCCACGGCCAGCGGCTTGTCGCGCCAACCGATCATGTCCATCGCGCGCAGCAGGCAACGGTCGAGCGCGCAGGCGTTAAGCTTCTCGTTGTAGTACTGCGGCATGACCTCGCCCTCGCGCACAATGTTCTTAAGGCGCAGGTCAGCGGGATCCATGTGCAGCATGTCGGCAAGCTCGTTGACGGCGCTCTCGACGGCAAACTGGCCCTGGGTGGCACCGTAGCCGCGATACGCGCCGCCGCGGTTGGTATTGGTGTAGACGGCGTCCCAGCTAAAGCGACTCGCCTTCACGTGGTTGTAGATGGGCAGGCTCTTGTGGCCCGAAAGGCCGATCGTCGTGGTAGCGTGCTCGCCATAAGCACCGGCGTTGGACAGCGTATGCAGATCGATGGCCGTGATGGTGCCGTCGTTCATGGCGCCCAGCTTAACGGTCATCTGCATCTGGTGGCGCGAGTTGCCCGCGGTGATGGTCTCCTCGCGGGTGTAGCAGCAATAGCTCGGACGGCCGGTCTGCTGAGTGACGAACGCCACGAAGATCTCGCAGCAGCCCGTCTGCTTGGAGCCAAAGCCGCCACCGATGCGCGGCTTGATGACCTGCACCTGCGACTGCGGGATGTCGAGCGACTGCGCGACCATGCGGCGCACGTGGAAGGGCACCTGCGTCGAGGTTGTCACCGAGATGCGCCCGAACGCGTCGGTCGTCGCGAAGGCGCGGAAGGTCTCCATAGGCGCGGTCTGCGTGGCCTGGCTGGTGTAGGTGCGCTCAAAGACGATGTCGCTCTGGGCGAATGCCTCGTCCAGATCGCCAAAATCGCTGGTACCGCTGCACACCAGGTTGCGAGCAACGTCGCCGCCCTGCGGGAACATAAAGGTCACGTCGCCCTCGGGGTGGACCACGATGTCGTTATCGAGTGCCTGGGTAAAGTCGAGCAGGGGCTCGAGCACCTCGTAGTCGACCTTGATGAGCTTGAGCGCCTTGTCGGCGGCCTCCTCGGTCTCGGCGGCGACGATCGCCACCTCTTCGTTTTGGTAACGGACGAGGTTCTCGAGGATCAAGCGGTCGTAGGGGCTCGGCTGCGGATAGCTCTGGCCGGCGATAGTAAAGCGGCGCTGGGGTACGTCCTCGTAGGTGTAGACGCCCACCACGCCGGGCACCTTAAGGGCGCGCGAGGTGTCGATGGAGCGGATCTTGGCGCGGGCATAGGGGCTGCGCTTGAGTTTGACGATGAGCGCGCCGGCGGGCACCATATCGCCCGTGTAGACGGGACGGCCCTCGAGCAGGGCTTTCGAATCCTTCTTGGGCAGCTTGTGGGTAATCTGCTTGTAGGTGACGCCGTCGCAGCTGGTATCGTTGACCGGCAGTTCGGGCATCTCAAAGCCCACCTGCACGCCGGACTCGTTAAGGAAGCGGACGATGGCGCGCAGCTGGCTCTCGTAGCCGCTGCAACGGCAGAGGTTGCCGGCGAGCTGGCGCGAGAGCTCCTCGCGCGTGGCGACGAGGCTCGGGTCCTCCTTGGCGGCCCGGGCAAGCGCTAGCACGTTCATGATGAGGCCGGGGGCGCAAAAACCGCACTGCTCGGCACCTTCGGCAGCCATCGCGCGGGCAAGCGCCTCGGACTCGGCCTTGAGGCCCTCGAGCGTGGTGATGGTGTGGCCCTCTACACGGGCGGCGGGAACCGAGCAGCTCAGCACCGGGTCGCCGTCGAGCCACACCGTGCACAGGCCGCAGTTGGTGGTTTCGCAGGCACAGCGCACCGACGCGCAACCCTGCTCACGCAAAAGCGAAAAGAGCATGGTATCGGGGGCAATCTGAACCTTGACCTTGCGACCGTTGAGCGTAAAGGAAAGATCGATGAGTTTGGCAGCCATTAGCGCACCTCGCTAGAATCGACGCCGGGCACGCGGCGGCAGGAATACTCGTCCGTGGCAAACTTAGGCACTTGCACGCCCTCGAGCTCGTGGGCAAGCGCAGCCGAAAGCTCGATGCCGGCGGCGCGGCGCACGGCCTGAATCGCCAGCGGGGCCGAGATGCGGCGGCGGTAGTCGGCCGAGCCCCACAGGTTGGTGCCGTAGCTCAGGGCACGCACGGATGCGGCAAGGGCGCGAAGCTCGCCCTCGGAAGGCTGCTCATTCACCAGGCCACATGCCTCGCCCTGCAGCAGGGTCGCGCGCAGCGGGCGGGCACCCACGGTGACGTGCCAGCTGTTGTCCCACCAGGCGGCGGTGACGTTTAAGGAGGGGAAGTCGGTCGCGGCCTTGCGCACGGCCTCGTAGCTCGCACGGTAATCGTGCTTGACGACCACGACGTGCTCGATCACGTCACGTACATAGCCCATGTCCACGAACTCGGCGAGCGGCACGCGGCCGGCACCCGTCAGCTCGACATAGGAATCGAGCGCGAGGAAGGCGGAGAGCACGTCCGAGAAGCCAAAGCGGCCGTAGATGCTGCCGCCCACCGTGGCAGTGTTGCGCAGCTGCACGCCCACGATATCGTGGACAGCGAACTCAAAGACATGGTTGACAAGTGCGTTGAGCTCGGCATGACGCTCGAGCTGGCGCAGGGTGCACATGGCACCGATGCGAAACTCGGTCTCGGTCTCCTCGATTTGATCGAGCCCGCAGGCCGAAAGGTCAATCGCCGTCGCCACACGACGCGAACCCAGGCGCATCCAGATACCGCCGCCCACAATCTTGTTGTTGCGGTTCTTCTGCAAGAGCTCATAGGCTTCGGCCGCGTTTCCAACACGGACGTAGGTACCGAACTTGAGCACGTTCTCCCCCATCTCTCCACTTGTCCAGTACTTTTAAGTGTACCAAACGAGGGGCCGTAACCTTCCACAGCACAAAAACCTCCCTCCCATCCATAAGTTGCGGTGAAATACGGACTATTTGTCGGGCTTAGGGCGCCCAACAGTCCGTATTTCACCGCAACTTAAGGGGCGGTCGGCAGAGGGCCGAGGGAAATGATCCGTTTTCCTCCGTCCCATGCGGATCAAAATAGGCTCCCAGCCAAGATGGCTGGGAGCCTTCTGCGATGCTATGTCGAGCGAAGATTTAGCAGACGCCCTGGGCGAGCATGGCGTCGGCGACCTTCAGGAAGCCGGCGATGTTGGCGCCCATGACGAAGTTGCCCTCCTGGCCATACTCCTTGGCGGTGTCGTCCACGTTGTGGAACATGCCGCGCATGAGCTGCTCGAGCTTGCCGTCGACCTCCTCGAAGGTCCAGGACAGGTGCTCGGCGTTCTGGCTCATCTCCAGGCCGGACACGAGTACGCCGCCAGCGTTGGCAGCCTTACCGGGCATAAAGGCAACGCCGTTCTCCTGGAAGTAGGTCGTGGCCTCGATGGTCGTAGGCATGTTCGCGCCCTCGCCGACCACCTTGCAGCCGTTGGCGACGAGCGCCTGGGCGTCCTCGAGCAGCAGCGTGTTCTCGCGAGCGCAGGGCAGCGCGATGTCGCAGGGCAGCTGCCAAACGCCACGGCCGTCGCCCTCGTGCCACACGGAGTTGGGCTTCTCGTCAACGTACATAGCGAGCGTAACGCCCTTGTCGTGGCCGGAGCGCTTCTTGTTGTAGATGTGCTCGAGCACGGTGTAGTCGATGCCGTCGGGATCCTCGACCCAGCCGTGGGTATCGGAGCATGCGAGCACCTTGCCGCCGAGCTGGGAGACCTTCTGGACGGCGTAGATGGCGACGTTACCGGAGCCGTGAACGACGACGTTCTTGCCCTCGAAGGAGTCGCTGCGGCTCTTGAGGTACTCGTCCACAAAGTAGCCGTAGCCGGTGGCCTCGGTACGGGCGAGCGAGCCGCCAAAGGAGAGGCCCTTGCCGGTGAGGACGCCGGTCCACTCGTTGGTCAGGCGCTTGTACTGACCGAACAGGTAGGCAACCTCGCGGCCGCCAACGCCCAGGTCGCCGGCGGGAACGTCGGTGTTGGGGCCGATGTGGCGATAGAGCTCGGTCATGAAGGACTGGCAGAAGTGCATGATCTCGTTGTTGGACTTGCCCTTGGGGTCAAAGTCGGAGCCGCCCTTGCCGCCGCCCATGGGCAGGGTGGTCAGGCTGTTCTTGAGTATCTGCTCCAGACCCAGGAACTTGAGCATACCCAGGGTGACCGTCGGGTTAAAGCGCAGGCCTCCCTTGTAGGGTCCAATGGCAGAGTTGAACTCGACACGGTAACCGCGGTTGACCTGAACCTTGCCCTGGTCGTCGACCCAGGGAACACGGAACATGACGATGCGCTCGGGCTCGACGAGGCGCTCCAGCAGGGCGGCCTCCTCGTACTCGGGGTGGGCGTCGAGCGCCGGCTGGATGGTGCCGAGGATCTCGGTCGCGGCCTGGATGAACTCAGGCTGCTCGGGATAGCGGGCCTTGAGCTCTTCGAGAACTTTCTGCGTGTAGCTCATGCTTCCTCCAATGATGGGAAACGAAAAATGTTGGTCGCGGCACCCTATGCGCCGCGAACTATATCGAGTATGGATAATATCGCACTGTTGCGGCAAAGTTTCGCATAAGCCGACGAGCGGATGTTTCGTTTTGATTACGATGCAGGTAGAAGCGTTTTTGAGTGTCTGACGTGCAAAACCCGTGTTTCAAACCTGTTTCGTCCACGTGTTCCAAACCACCACATTGGGAACAGGCACCTTTGTGATGGTTTTGGTGGTTAGAGGACGAGCTGATGGTAGTCGGCGGGGGTTATGCAGCCCTCGGTGGCGGCGCGGAAGGCGGCGAGGGCATCGCCCGAGAACGGCATGGCCCAGCACAGCCCGCAGCCGGCGGTGATGGAGCCGGGCAGCGGCATGATGCGCCCGGGCACACCGGCGGCAAGGCACAGCTGCTCGCATTCCATCACATCGAAGGTGCTATCGAACGAAACGATGATCTTGCGTTCATGGTCGAGAGCATCACCGGACGGGCCTTCGCGGTGTGCATCACGATACGCCGCGGCGGCCGCTTCCTCTTCCGCAGTATGTCCACAGCCACCGCAACCGCAGGTACAGGGTTCGGACCCGTCGCAAGTGCAAGGTTCTCCCGTGTCGGGACAAATATCGTGAGACATGGCAACTCCAATCGTCTAGGCGAGTAACTCGGCCGCCGCAAACTCCTCGGGCGTATTGACGTTCTCGAAGCAGAGCGTCGAGTCGGCGACCGCGACAATCTGAGGCTCGTCCAAATACCCGGCATTCACCCGGTCGATCAGGCAGCGGATTCGCTGACGGTCACCGGCGAGCAGCTCTTGGGCAACCGGCGCACACGCGTCACGGCGCCAGACGGCGCAAAGCGGCTCAATCCCCCGCTCCTCGCGCGGCACGCACACGTCGAGCGCCTCGGCCTCAACACGATCGGCAAGCGCGCCGATGAGTTCCGGCGAGACAAACGGCATATCACAGGCGACGATAGCAACGAGCGGCAGCCGGGCCGCAGTCAGCGAACTCGCGATGCCGCGCATGGCGCCCGCCGGCCCCTCAAGGTCCGACACTATTCGCGGCACCAGGCCGCCAAACGCGCGCTCCTCAAGGTAGGCAAGCTCGCTGGGACGCGACGTCGTCACGACCAACTCGCCGGAAACTGGCGCCAGCCGACCCAGCACGCGTTCGATGAGCGGCTCGCCGCAAAACGCCATGCGCGCCTTATCACAGCCCATGCGCGAGGACAGCCCACCCGCTTGGACGACACAAGAAAGATCGGCACGTCTTACGGTAGTCATACGGCAAAACACCTCCATCAGCATGCTCGAGACCCGGTGCACGAAGCTAAATACAGCCACCGAAATAGCAGCGCTACGAAAAGCTCGTGCAAAAACAAAACAGCGCCTTTGCGGCACGCAGCAAGACCGCGAGCACAAAAGCGCTGGTAGCGTATGGCGGGAACGTATGTGAATCGAACACATCCAAGACGTTTTGCACGCCTCGCAACGGTTTTGAGGACCGCGGAGCCCACCGGAGCCCATCCGTTCCCAAGTGCGGCGGTATTTTACCAAACCAAACAGGCCCCATCCCAAAAAGACGAGCAAGAAGTTGCGGTGGAATAGTTCCTGTATTTGCTGCCAAAGCCTCCAAATAGGAACTATTTCACCGCAACTGAGGAGGCGGGAGCGAGTGACCGGCCTAGCGCAGGGAGCGCAGACCGCCGGCATCCTTGTCGAGCACCGTAAAGCGCACGGCATCCAGGTGT
>OCPZ01001438.1_pt1 | contig 11214 bp, 8 predicted proteins | sample 1538881 | NCBI WGS metagenome assembly OCPZ01 (sample SAMN04571733, study PRJEB22368) | human gut metagenome | biome: human gut; material: stool | host: Homo sapiens | place: Luxembourg | collected 2013-01-11 | reverse complement strand
CAGCTTCTCACCGGGGATTTTGAGGTCATGATCTGGGAGATGAATTTCTGCTTATTTTCCACCGTCTGCCAGAGGTAGGCGTCGAAGGTGGATTCCGTGACATAACGGTAGATGTGTACCTCCTTGTTGCGGTTGCCCTGCCGGATGATGCGCCCGCTGCGCTGCTCCAGATCACCCGGCCGCCACGGGCAGTCGAGGTCGTGGAGCGCCACGAGCCGGTCCTGCACGTTCATGCCCGCGCCCATCTTGAAGGTGCTGCCCATGAGCACACGCACCTGACCGGATCGCACCTTTGCAAACAGCTCCTTCTTTCGGACTTCCGTATTCGCCTCATGGATGAATGCGATCTGCTCGCGGGGGATTCCTCTGGAGACGAGCTTTTCCCGGATGTCGTCGTAGATGGTAAAGGGCGGCTCCTCCGGTTCGGTTTCCGCGTCAATGGCAGCCTCCAGCGCGTGAAGCTCCGGGCTGTCCGTGCCTTTTGCGGCGATCCTGCCGCTCTGCGCCGCCTTGCCCTTGGGGGTAGACAGGTCGCAGAACACGAGCTGCGTCAGCTTCTCCGCCTGCCCGTCCTGCCAGATGCGGTGGATGTTGTCCACGCAGCGATTGACCTTGCTGTTCGGGTCGTCCGGCAGGTCGGGGTTGATGATGCGCTGGTCAAGCCCCAGCTTGCGCCCGTCCGAGGTGATCTTGAGCATATTGTCCGTGCCGGGGTCAACAAGCTGGGCGTGTACCCTTGCGGCGCGCTCGGACAGCTCCTGCACCATCTGCTTCTGTATCTCCGTGGGCTGCGCCACGATGTTGTGGTACTCCACTTCCGGGGTAGGCAGATTCAGTTGGTCGGCGGTCTTGATGTCCGCCACTTCTTTGAACAGGTTCATCAGCTCTGGGAGGTTGAAAAACTTGCTGAATCTCGTCCTCGCCCGGTAGCCCGTACCCTCGGGAATGACTTTGTCAAGACACTTTCGTAATATTTTTCAAAAAAGACGAATTATCCGTGCCGAAATCGTCTAAAACCTCGTGTTTACACATATCTCGGAACACTTTTTCAAGCGGCTTTTTCGCCGTTTCCGATTGCTTTACACATACGATAAAGGTTGTTTTTCCTATTTTGACCGAATAGGTTGCATTTTCGGTTTCCATATTGTTTTGCTCCTCTCTGTAAAAAATTAAGGGCGTCCGTTTCCGAACGCCCTGTTACCTGCCGAAAAAGGATTATTCCTTTTCATAGATTGCCTTGAGTGCTGCGTAAAGATTTCTGCCCTCGTCCTCCGTGAGCGTAATGCCCTTGCCGCAGCGTTCGTGGTTCGGATGCCACTCTCGGATGTCCAACTTGGCGGCATTGCCGTTCCACGAAATGAAGTTTGCTTCCTTTGTGTAGCCTTTGCCATTCTCTCCGAGGACGGCGAGGGGATTGGTAATCGTGCTTGTAATGTCTTTCATTTTCGTACCTCCGTAATTCAAGTGTTGAAGAAGTTAAAAAGTCGGGATAGTAATGGAAGGGATTATCGCTCCCAGTCATTCCTGCCCCGACGGTGTTTGGATTGTTCTTTTCGGGCGGCGGCTCTGTCCTCTCGTTCCTTGCGCTCCTGTGCTTCCTTGATACTGAAAAGCTCCTTGACCTTCTCTACAAAGATTTCCACCAGCTTTGGGAAGTGCTCCAGTGCCTGCAAAAACGGTTGGCATTTTTCTTTGAGCCGGTCATAGCGTTCCTGCAATCGTTCCACGGCAGAGGACGCATTGAAATATTGCCTTTGATAGTAGGAAACGCTGCTTTTCAAATCTTGGATTTCGCTGCGGCTTGTGATACCCTCCTTTGCAAGTGCCGTGAGCTGCTGGTAATCGTCCTTAGAAACGGCAATCTTGCCGGTGATGGTTTTCTGTCCCATTCCCTCAATCTCTGCCATCGTCTTGCGGACTTCGTGAGCAGGTTCATAGCGCACCTGCTCGGCTTCAATGCGTTCCTGAATGTGGGCAAGTCGTTCCTTGTCCTTCTGAATTTGATAATCCAGGCTGCTCAAATTCTCCGCTGTGCTGCCCAATACGCCACGCTCAAAGCCGGTGAAACCCGCTTCGGTCATATGCTCAAAGAGCTTGTCTTGCAGAACGGAGTAGGACTTGCGGAACATCGGCTTTCCGTATTTGCTGATAACCTGCTGCCCATTTTCGTCCAGCAGAGGGATCGTGTTCTTCCATTTCTTCGAGTGGGAAACCTGGTTGATGACCTCCTTGACCGTTCCTCTCAGGGCTTCGTCCTTGCAGCGTTTCGACCACAGGATTTCTTTTCGGACGGTGGGGATTGCCACGATATGCAGGTGGTAGTGGTAGACCGGCTTGCCCAGTTCTTCGGACACCGCCTTGTTGATTTCATCGGCGTGCATAACCGCCGACACGATGTTCTCCTCGCCGTAAATCTCACAGCCGAAACGGTAAGCTTCCTCGTAGAACTGCCTGGCATATTCGTAGCCGCCGTGCTCCTCAAAGTACCTTGTGTTCACATCAATGACCAACTCATTAAAGATCGTTGCGCCGGCTTTCTGCCCTCTTGTGGAGATTTTGCCCTCGTCAATGAGCCGCTGGAAATACTCGTTGTAGGTCAAACCGCCCGTGTCCTTGAAGTGAACATTGAACGGTATACGCTCCGTATCCACATTGAGATTTGCATAGCTTTCGTTTTTGCGTTCGTTATGCCTTTCATTTTTCTGCGCCCCCGCAGCGGTGATCTTCTCCACTCGGATAACGCTGAAATTTCCTTCCGCCATTCTCATCACCTCCGTTTCTGCGGAAAGAGGGAGGGGCGGTTACGCAACTTTTTCAAAGTGCGTAACCCACTATGACACTTTCAGCTTCGCTGCAAAGATGTCGTGGGCAAGGGCTTTCCTCCCTTGACCTCCCTCAAAACCTCAATCAAATAGGCAGGTCGTCCTCACCCGTGACTTCCTGCCCATTCTCAATCGGTTTTTCAACCTCCGGCAAAGTCCAGTACCAAAGAAAGCCGTCCTTCACGGAGCAAACTCCGGCTTTCTTTTTGGACTTCTTGTAGGTTGATTTCTTGAAGCCTGCGGCTTCAAGCTTTGCTTCGCAATCGGAAGCCAGCCGCCTACCGCCCGCCAGCAGGGAACGGATAAAGTCCGTTGCCGCTTCTTCACGGGCATTCGGTCTGCCCATCCTCGGAGCAGAAGCAGAGAAAGCATCCTCTGCACTCAGTTCCAGCTCGTCAAGAAAGTTTACGCCCTTATCGGCTACCTCAAAGAGAATAGCCGAGCCCATCGGTGCAAGATTGCTCTTGACCTGCACCAGATAACGCTCGGCGGGGTTCTGCTTATTTGCCGTGCGTGTGACAGCAAGAATGCTTCTCGCTGCACCGGCAATGTCGATAGAGCCGTTGGTGCGATAGAGTGGGCTTGTGTCCTTCGCCTTGTTCATATGGGCGATGATAACGATGGCGCAGCCGGTGTCCTTAGCAACGGCAATCAGGTGGTTGAACTCAGCTCTTGTTTCGTTGGCGTTGTTCATCGAGCAGGTGTCACCGATATACGAACTCATCGGGTCGAGAATCAGCAGCTTGGCGTTGTACTTCTCCACGGCTTCACGGATACGGTCGTCTCCGAAGGTCAGGCTCTTTTCGTCCTCCTTGATAAAGATGAGTCGGTCGCCGTCACCGCCCGCCGAATTAAATCTCGGCACAACGGTATCGTCTGCATCGTCCTCGGTGGTCTGATAGATGACCGTCATCGGCTCGCCGCTCTCGTCCTCATCGGCAAAGGGCAGCTGCGCACCCTTGGAAAGCAAAGCGGCAAGAGAAAGCATCAGCTTACTCTTGCCGTCGCCGGGATCGCCTTGCAGCAGTGTGACCTTGCCGAAGGGGATATACGGATACCACAGCCAGCGCACCTCCTTGGGTGTAATCTCGCTTGCCTTGATGATTTCCAGCTTTGCGGGAATGTTGTTCGGATAGTCTGTCATTGTCTTGTTCTCCTTTTCGATAGATAGTGTGGGCATTGGATAACGGTGGCACGGAAGCTCTGCTTGCAGCTCCTTTCGCATTTCCTGCAAAGCTCGTTGTATTTCTTCCTGCCACGCTCATCAAGAAAGAACGCCCATTCTCTCTTGAGGTATTTCGGCATACGGGGCATATAGGCCACCTCCTTATCGCTGCCTAATTGCCGATTTGCTCCCGAAACGCAGAAACGCCCAAAACCTGACCCCGCTGTATGGTTTCGGGGCGATTCTGGGCGTTTTCTTTCGATATGAGTGGCTTTGTTTTGACGGCGGTATCCTTACTGCCAACCAATCAAAAGCCGCTGTTTGTCGCTTCCGGGTAACAAAAAAGCGCCGTATTTCTACGACGCTTTTGTCTTGCTCGGAAGATGGAGCAAGGGAACACTATTCAATTATCTGTTGTACTTTTTCTTTCTGCTTACAACCGTTGTACCGATGGCTGCACCGCCGCTGATGAACAACAGGGCAATCCACAAAGCAAGGTTGCTTGTATCGCCGGTCTGCGGACTCTTATCGGATGTTCCCGGTTTGGTACTGGCAGGCTTTTTCTCAAGAGCAGCAATCGCATCTTCGATAGCCTTTGCCATCTTGTCTACTTCAGATTGCTCCGTAATATTTTTACCACGGACAACAGCTTTGACAGCGGTTTCCACACCGGAGAAATCCTTGTAGTCATCCTTCTTCAAAGCATTTGCCTTGGCAATCGCTGCATCTACTTTGGTGTAGTCAGCGTCTTTATATTGCAGGGCAGCAATGGCGTCTTCAATAGCCTTCGCCATTGCATCCACTTCGCTCTGTTCAGTGATGTTCTTGTCACGGACAACAGCCTTGACAGCAGTTTCTACAGCAGAGAAGTCCTTGTAGTTGTCCTTGTTCAGTGCATTTGCTTTGGCAATGGCTGCATCAACCTTTGTGTAATCAGCATCCTTGTATTGCAGGGCAGCAATGGCATCTTCAATAGCCTTCGCCATTGCGTCAACTTCGCTCTGCTCAGTGATATTCTTGTCACGGACAACAGCGTTGACGGCAGCTTCCACACCGGAGAAGTCCTTGTAGTTATCCTTGTTCAGCGCATTTGCTTTGGCAATGGCTGCATCAACCTTAGTGTAGTCAGCATCCTTGTATTGCAGGGCAGCAATGGCATCTTCAATAGCCTTCGCCATTGCATCCACTTCGCTCTGTTCAGTGATGTTCTTGTCACGGACAACAGCCTTGACAGCAGCTTCCACGCCGGTAAAGTCCTTGTAGTTGTCCTTGTTCAGGCCATTCGCTTTGGCAATGGCTTCATCTACTTTAGAGTAGTTCGCCGGAATATTTTTGCTATCCCAATCAAAGGTGGGATGTTTTATACCCGGTACCCATCTCACACCTTCCGCGGCATTGGCGTTAAGTCCCGTCAAAACGCCTTCATCCATAAAATCATCAACTGCTGTGCCTGCCGAATTTCCGCTTTGTGCATTGGCAACATTAGAATTATATTTAGCATCATTTGGCCAGAAACAATTCTTTGCATCTTTATCTACGACATAACCAAGCCAGTAAGTATTTTCCCAGCCATCGTTGCCGATTTCTTTTGTAGCGACAAGGCAGTTGACCATGCTTACACCTTTGCCATATCCGATAATACCGCCAACGGGAGCCTGAATGGAGTTTACAACGATTTCTCCGCCAAACCAACAGTCGCTTATTGTCACCTGACCAGTATATGAGGCTCCAACAATGCCACCCAGCGAATCCCAACAATCCATCGGCTCTAACCCGCCTTCTTGTTCTGCATAGTACTCGCCGTCATAGTTACCCGTAATTGCAGCGGTAGAATAACACTGGCTGATACTGTTGTTCCCATTTAAAAATCCTGCAAGACCGCCTATGTATTTTTCTATATAAGAACCGCCGGTAATGGAACCGGTAGTATAACAGTTTTTAATAGTGGAATGGGTCATCCAGTCCACCAAAATGCCTTTTCCGTAAGTGGAGGTATCATTCATCGGTATCACGATATCAGCATTTTCAATGCCGAGATTTTGCACAGTTGCATTGTAGATAGCACCGAACAAACCATTTCTATACAAGTTATTGTTATTGTCTTTGTTTTCAGATTTTAGGCCCTCATGAGAATACAGGTTATAAACTACATGGCTTTGTCCGTCAAAAACACCCTGAAATGATCCCCCAGCCGTATTTGCTCCGTCACCGATAGAGATCCATTCATGCCCGCCTAAATCCAAGTCATTCTCAAGATAAACGGTTTTATCCTTAAAATTTGCCATATCATCATTGATAAGCTTTGCCATGCCTGCCAACTGCTCGGCTGTTTGCAGATAAAATTCTGTTTTTTCTTCATCATACCAGCTTGTATCGGCTGTTCCATCCCAAGTGTCCATGGTTTCTGCCGCAAATGCTGTCATGGGGACAAGCGCCATCACAAGGCACAACGCAAGCAGAAGGCTTAGAAGTTTCTTCTTCATTTTCGTTCCTCCAAAATAATTCTATCCGCTATTTACTTTCTCCGACAGCGGACACGCCGGAGAAGACAGAAGGTTTAACCGGAAAAGATTGATTTGCCGGTCGTGGTTAGGACTTCAATATCAAACCACCATCCTTCCGGCAAACGCAAAAAGCCGAAGCCAAGGCATAATGCACCCTGTCTCCGGCAATCGGTCCGTTATAAATTGTATGAAATAAGACTTGACACGCTGAAAAAACGGCGCTATGCTCCTGCCGAGCCGAGCCGAGCCGAGCCGAGCCGAGCCGAGCCGAGCCGAGCCGAGCCGATAATAATCGTCGCATTTTCATTTGCCATAGTCAAGTCCTCCTTCCATAATTTCTAAGGAAAAAAGGATATAAATCCCCCTACCCCATAGATATACAGTGGTATTATAGCAGATTTTTCTCAAAATTTCAAGTAGTTTTCAGAATATTACTCTCCTTTTTTCTCGAAGCAATGCCTTCTTCCATTACTCACGGAACTTTATGACTTCTTGAATACTTCCCGAAAAAGAAAAGCCGCCGTCGATTGACAGCAGCCTTTCATTCAGCGGGTAAACAGTATCAGCAGTTCATTTATACCGTCCACAGCACCTTGCCTTTCATCCTGTATTTCTCGGTTTCGCCACTCCATAAGGCAATGGCGGATAAGCCTTGCTTCCTCCGGCTCAAATGCAATTCTCTTTTTTCGGTTAGCCTTAATCGTGTCGGATATATCTACCAGCCGAAAAAGAAGTGCATTGATTTCGGCGTTGGTTTCGGAATCGTAGTCCCTGCCTTGCCGATATAAGCCGTTAATCAGAACACGGATATTGAAATCGTCCAGCTTAACCTTCATAACCTCACCCTAACAGTAAATCAAATCATTTGAAACAACCTCCATAGCGGCGTTGCGGATGTTGTTCATTTTCTGCACCCACAGCATTTGATTTTCCGCTTTGAGTGCTTCCGTTACGCTTTCTTTTTCGGCAAGTTGTTTTACCAGCCGAGAGAACATATCCTCTGCCTGCTCGTTAATATCGGCAAGGTAATCGTTCAGCTTACCGCTTATCAGCAGATTGGAATAGAGTACCTTGCGATGTTGTTTCAAATACCGCAAATGCCGTTGTCCCCATACGCCGATAAGTCTGCTCTCCGGCTCGTCCTCTCCGGCAATCAGATAGTAGTCCCCGACAAGCTCATACTGCAAGCCTGTCCGTTCGTCTGTGATGAATTTCTGCATATCATTCGCTCCTTTTCTTTTTTCTTGTGATAGAACTCTAAGGTTTTCCTGTTGTGATTTACCCTTTGGCATTCTTCGGAACAGAATTTCTGTTGGCTGTTTATCGGCCAGTAAAGACTGCCGCACACAGCGCAGTTGCGTTGACGGTAATAACGCGTACCTCGTTCCGCTTCTCTTTCGGCTTTCTTTTTCTCCTGCCTTGCCTGATAGCAGCAGTCCTTTGAGCAGAAAGCCTGTCTGTTGCTTGCAGGTACAAACTCTTTGCCGCAGTGAGGGCATATCAGTTTTCTGACGATTTCACCGCCGCTTGCCGCAAGTTTTTCGGCTTTTCGCTTTTCTCGGTAGGCTTTTTCACGCTCTCGCTGGCGTTTCAGCCTGTCCCTTTCTTTCTGCTCCTCCTGCGCCTTTATCTCGGCAAGTTCTTCATCGGTATAAGCGATATTGACTTGACCGACATAATTGAAGTAAATATCGACCTTTTGCGTTCGTTCTTTTCCTACGCCCTCGGCTTCATAAACAACAATCCTGTCGATAAGTTCGGAAAACATCAAATCGGTGATTTCCGTGGGATTTTTGTATTTGCGTATCAGAGAGATGAAGTGCTTAATGTCAACGGAGTTTCCTTTTTCTTCGGCAAGTTCCTCTTTCATTGCTTCTATTTTCGCTTCAAGCTCCGCCTGTTCGTCATCGTATTGCTTCATAAGCTGCTTGTATTGTCTTTCGGGGAGCAATCCCGAAACAAGGTTTTCATACAAGCCACGGACAAGGACGGCAAGCTCGTCATAGCGTTTCTGAAAGCGTTGCAGTTCCGACTGACTCTCCTTCGGCTTCGCTTCCTGCTTTTCGTTCCACATTGCTTGCAGTTGTTCGGCAAAGGCTTTTTCATCATTCAGAACAAACCTTGAAAACCGCTTAACGGAGGATAATATCAAGGCTTCGACATTATCGGCACTGATGGAATGAGAGGTACAGGCGTTTACTCTGCTTGCATATCCGCCGCAACGGTAGGAATACTGAACAGAACGGTCTGTTTTGCTGTAATGTGTTTGAAGCGTCATTCTTCGCCCACAATCCGCACAGTAAAGATACCCGCTTAAACGGTTGTTGTGACTGCCCCAAGCGGACGCTCTGTTCACTCGGCTTCTGCGTTTCAGAACGCTGTCCCAAAGCTCTTGTGAAATAATAGCTTCGTGCGTATTGGGAAATACATACTGTTCGGCTTCGTCCGTGGTTTTACGCTTGTGCAGTTTGAAGTTTGTGCTTACGGATTTACGCAAAACGGTGTGTCCGAGATATTCCTGCCTTTCTAAAATCGTTCTGACAGTCGATACGCCCCATAAATACGGGTCTGAAAACTTTATTCCGTTGTACTGCTCCGGGTGATATTCCTTTGCGTAAGCCGCAGGAATCAATACCTTTTCTTCGGTCAGTTGCTCCGCTATCGCTCTCGGACTTTTGCCCTCGTTGGCAAGCAAAAAGATATGCTTTACCACCTCGGAAGCCACAGGGTCAACTACAAGCGTTTGCTTGTCGGACGGTAATCTGTTGTAACCATAGGGAATAGAACCGCTACAACGCTTTCCGTCTTTCATACGGGCATCGAATATAGCTTTGATTTTATTGCTCGTGTCTTTGGCATACCATTCATTCATAATATTCAAAAACGGAGCAAAGTCATTATCCGAAGCGTTGTTACTGTCAATACTGTTGTTAATTGCAAGGAAACGGACATTTTTCTGTGGAAACAGAACTTCCGTATAGAACCCGACTTGCAGATAATTTCGCCCTAATCGGCTCATATCCTTAACAATCAAGGTTTCTACATTTCCTGCTTCAACTTCTTTTATCAGAGATTGAAAACCGGGGCGATTGAAATTCACACCCGAAAATCCGTCATCGGTAAAATGGCGGATATTTTCAAAGCCATTCCTACGGGCATAGTCTTCGAGGTATTTCTTTTGATTGGTAATAGAATTACTCTCGCCGGTAAGGTCATCATCTCTCGACAAACGCTCGTAAAGTGCTGTAATTCTTGAAGTCCTTGACATTCTTTTTACCTCCTTCCTTATGTATTTTTCAATTTAGGACAGTTAAATTCATCGTCCTATAAAAGTATATCCCTCGGGAGCCAGCTCGATGGCGGTCTGCGTCTCCCCGAAGGTGGAAGCCCAGCAGTCGAAGTGGGCAAGCCCCTTGCCGCGAATGGCGTCGTGCTGGAGATAGCGCATCATGGTATACAATTCGGTCATGGAATTTGAGACGGGCGTGCCCGTGGCGAACACCACGCCACGGCTGTCGGTGATCTCGTCAATATACCGGCACTTGAGCAGCATATCCGAGGATTTCTGGGCGTCGGTGGCGGACAGCCCCGCCACGTTGCGCATCTTGGTGTAGAGAAAAAGATTCTTGTAGTTGTGCGCCTCGTCCACATACAGGCGGTCTACGCCCAGCTGCTCGAAGGTCACAACATCGTCCTTTCGGGAGCTGTCCTGGAGCTTTTTGAGCTTGGCTTCAAGGCCGCGCTTGGTGCGCTCCAGAGACTTAATGGTGAACCGCTCCGCCCGCTGGCTTTTCAGCTCCCGCAGACCTTCCTCCACCTCAAAGATCTGCTCCGCCAAAAGCCGCTGCTGCCGCTCCATGGATACGGGTATCTTCTCAAACTGGCTGTGGCCGATGATAACGGCGTCGTATTCGCCGGTAGCGATACGGGCGCAGAACTTCTTGCGGTTCTTCGGCTCGAAGTCCTTTTTCGTAGCCACGAGGATGTTGGCGGAGGGGTACAGCCGCAGGAACTCGCCCGACCACTGCTCCGTCAGGTGGTTGGGAACGACAAACAGGGACTTGTGGCACAGCCCCAGCCGTTTGGATTCCATGGCAGCGGCTACCATCTCGAAGGTCTTGCCCGCGCCCACCTCGTGGGCAAGGAGGGTGTTGCCGCCGTAGAGCACATGGGCGACCGCGTTGAGCTGATGCTCCCGCAGCCGTATCTCCGGGTTCATGCCCGCAAAGGTGATGTGGCTGCCGTCGTATTCGCGGGGTCTGGTGGAATTGAACAGTTCGTTATACCTTGCGACCAGGGTGTGCCGCCTGTCGGGGTCGCGCCATATCCAGTCCCGGAAAGCGTCCCGGATGGCCTGCTGCTTCTGCTGGGCGAGGGTGGTTTCCTTGGAGTTGAGCACGCGCCGCTCCCTGCCGTCCGCATCGTGCTTGGTATCGTAGATGCGCACGTCGCGCAGGTTCAGCGTGTCTTCAAGAATCTTATAGGCGTTTGCGCGCTCCGTGCCGTAGGTCATATATGCGGCAATATTGCTGTAACTGACTGCGTTCTTGTTCCTGATGTTCCACTCGGCGGTGAAGGCGGAATAGGTCACGTCGATCATGCGCTGCTGGTAGAAGGGGGTCTCGAAGGTCTCCCACATGAACTCCCGGATATATGCAGGGTCGATCCACGTCGCACCCAGCCTCACCTCTATCTCCGAAGCATCAAGGTCTTTGGGCTGCGC
>OCPZ01001411.1_pt1 | contig 11385 bp, 10 predicted proteins | sample 1538881 | NCBI WGS metagenome assembly OCPZ01 (sample SAMN04571733, study PRJEB22368) | human gut metagenome | biome: human gut; material: stool | host: Homo sapiens | place: Luxembourg | collected 2013-01-11 | reverse complement strand
TTTTTCAAGAGAAATCACTGCTTCAAGAACAATATAATTCTTCTGTTCTACCACGCTTGTCCGATAAGCAAGCCCCATCTCTTCTACCGGGATCGTGAGAAATTCTCCATCTGCTGTCATCACTTCCACACTCTCAAGTACCTGCTTCATCTCTCCACCGTATGCACCTGCATTCATGCGAACGGCTCCGCCTAATGTTCCCGGAATTCCTGCTGCAAACTCAAAGCCTGCCAGAGATTCTGACAGTGCTGTTGCCGCAATCTTCGACAGAAGTGCGCCTGCTCCGGCATAAATCTTATTCTCTTCTACCCTGATCTGATTCATTTTCTTAAAAATCTGAAGGATTACGCCACGATATCCCTTATCTCCAACAAGAAGATTACTTCCGTTTCCGATCACGGAATATGGGATTTCCTCTTTTTTGCATAACTCAACGATTGCCTGGATCTCTTCCTTTGATTCAGGTGTCACGAAATAATCTGCCGGACCACCAATACGAAATGTTGTATGTTTCTTCATCGGCTCATCTTTCATTACATTTTCCTGTTTTGTAATAGTACACAATCTATTGTACAATTCCATATCTATACTCCGTTTCTTCTATATAATAGTATTAAATATTCTTATCAGTCATCAACATCATACACCACCCACTTCATAAAGTAAAGTATATTGCCTTGCCAAACACTAATAAACCATGTATAATGAATGCGTATATCTAAAATTAACCAAGCCTATTTAGAGGCACATTTTTTAATCAAAGGAGTGAATATTTAAAGTGGACGCAGGTGACACGTACCTATTAATTATACTGTTAATTTTACTATTGTTTTCATCATTTTTTTCATCAACCGAGACTGCGCTGATGTCAGTGAATAAAATTAAACTCCGCTCTCTCGCAGACGGTGGGAACAAGCGGGCAGCTCTGGCTCTTGATATCACAGAGAATCACACAGCGAAGATGCTCAGTGCGATCCTGATTGGTAATAACATTGTGAATGTTTCAGCATCTTCTCTTGCTACAACCCTTGCCTATTCATTTGGTGGATACATGGTCAGCATTGCTACACTGATTCTGACAGTGGCAATCCTTGTATTTGGAGAGATTACACCGAAGAATTATGCAACGATCAACGCTGAGAAGCTTACGCTTCGCTATATTCCGGTCATCAAGTTTTTCATGACGGTCATGACTCCTGTCATTTTCATCATTAACTTGTTTTCCCGCGGAATCATGCTGATCCTTCGCGTAGATCCGGATGCGGCGAATAAAGCTATGACAGAAGAAGAACTTCGTACCATTGTGGATGTCAGCCATGAAGATGGTGTAATCGAGTCTGATGAAAAAGAGATGATCTACAACGTATTCGATCTCGGCGATGCCAAGGCGAAAGACATTATGGTTCCTCGCGTACATGTTACATTTGCTGATGTCAATAGTACCTTCGATGAATTGATTGATATTTTCCGTGAAGACAAATTCACAAGACTTCCTGTTTACGAAGAGACACAGGATAATGTTGTCGGTATTATTAACATGAAGGATCTGCTTCTTTACGATCATGATACACCGTTCAATATCCGGGATTTCTTAAGAAAACCGCATTTCACTTATGAGTTCAAAGATATCTCTGAACTTCTTGTAGAGATGAGAGATTCTACTTTTAATATTGCAATTGTTCTAGATGAGTACGGTGAGATGGCAGGACTCATCACTTTGGAAGATATTTTGGAAGAAATCGTCGGTGAGATCCATGATGAATATGATGAGAATGAAGATGAACTGATCAAAGAGATTTCTGATCATGAATATATTATCGAAGGCTCCATGAGTCTGGATGATGTGAACGATCACTTACATACAGAACTTAACTCTGAAGATTATGATTCTCTCGGAGGACTGATCATCGAACATCTGGACCGTTTACCTCAGATGGGTGATGAAGTTGTCACTGAAGATGGAATTCGTCTGGTGGTCGAGAAGTTGGATAAGAACCGCGTAGAAACGGTACATGTTTATCTTCCTGAAAGAGCAGATACAGAGGAAGAAGCGGATGAAGAGAATTCAGATCCTTCTGAAACTGACAAACACTTACATGAATAGAACTTTTTGAAATGTCGGCTGCATTATCGCAGCCGGCATTTTTTGACGTTTCACAGGCAATGCGCGCTTTCATATAATGATGTGAGTGTCAAAAGTAAATTTTGCCACTCACTGATGTAACCGGATTGCTCCATTGCTATGCAATTCCCGCAATCCTCGAACACCTCAAACTCCCATAAAATGACGTATTCACACCATTTTATTCCGTTTTCGGTGTTCGGCGTGTCAATAAGTATAAATTGCTTATTTGTGCGAGCACAAACGCAATTTATACTTTTGACACTTACATCATACTGCTTCTTCTTTTGTATTCACACTCTTGGATTCTCTATCCTCTTTGAATTTATCATAATATGCAAACATTCCTGCAAGGAGTGTTCCTGAAATAGAATGCCATGTACAAGATACTGCACAGATGATTGCTGACTCCGGTGTGGATGCAAACTGTGCTGTTGTTGTTGCAAGGTTTGTTGCAAGTCCTGCATTCTGCATACCTACCTCGATCGAGATTGTTCTCTTCTTCGCTGTATTCATTCCTGTGAGTTTACCAGCTCCGTATCCAAGCAGATATCCAAGTCCATTATGAAGAAATACTGCCACGAAGATTACAACACCGGACTCAAAGAATTTGCTTCCCTGTGAAGATACTACACCGCCGACAACACATGCAAGTCCAAGTACTGCAATACCAGGCATAATTTTCTGAAGTTCTTTGAATGTTTTATTTTTTCCTAACAGATAGTTGAGTAAGAATCCTACTGCTACCGGGAAGATAACTGTTTCAATAATGGATACAAACATAGGTAATCCTTTGATTGAAATATGTGTACCACTTGCCAGCAGTGAAACCATAAGTGGTGTCATAACTGGTGAGAGCAGTGTTGAAACTGTTGTCATTCCTACGGAAAATGCTACGTCTCCTCCACACAGATAAGACATAATATTGGATGACACACCACCAGGACAACATCCGACAAGAATCAGTCCCAAAGCAATTCCATCCGGAAGATTCAATGCCTTTGTCAGTGCAAATGCAAGGAATGGCATAATCAGATACTGAGCGATTGCTCCGATGCAAATATCAAACGGTCTCTGCGCCAGAATCTTAAAATCCTCTGTTGTTAATGTCAGACCCATACTAAACATGATCACTCCGATAATAATAGACTGACAGGTAAATTTATTGGATACCGGATCGACAAACAAAGCGTTGTTAACCCATCCCATCATTGTCGGGACAAAGAATGTCACTACTGCAATGGCAATAACAACCACTGAAGTATAATCTGATAAAAATTTGCTGACTTTTTGTAATGCTTTCATTACAATACCTCCTTAGGATTCTTGTTCACCTAAAATTTGTATTCTTCTTGAGATATATTCAAAGAAAAAAGTCCCTTTCCAGAACTCAATCTGAAAAGGGACGAATATAATCCGCGTTACCACCCTAATTCCGCAAAAATTAATGCTGCGACACTTCACATACCAACATATGCTATCCATATAACGGTGGATCCCGGCGAGGTTTACTTGCAACATGTTCATCTGCTTTCAGCCCGCTTCTTAGAGAGGATATCCTTACCCGGTTATTGTCTGTTCACACCAGCCACAGACTCTCTGAAAATAATGACGGATACGGTTTTGTTCTCATCAACGAATTTTGGTGAACTGTATTTTGTTTACTCTGACATTATAGTCCTCTGAAATCAGAAATCAAGAGTCTATTTTAATCTTTTTCTTGATTTATTTTAATCTTTTTGTCGTAAAAATTTATTTTCAAGGCTTAAATCCACCTGGAAAAATATTCTTTTTCCTGTTGTTTCCCCGCACTTTTCATGCTACACTGTATATAAGAATCATCGGATTTTAACTTTTCATTGCTTTCTTTTGGAAGTGATGTTTTTTTTGTGATTTTATCTGTTTTCTTTCATTATTTTATCTGGTAAAGGGGTGTTAGGGAATGAGTAATGAAATAACGAAAAGACGAAAGCGAACAATTGAAATGACTCAGGGATCTCTTTGGAAAAACATGTTTTTCTTCAGTGTTCCTCTTATGTTTTCCCAGATTTTGGAAGTGATGTTCAACTTAAGTGATGTCGCTGTTGTCGGACATTTTGCAGATTACAAAGCACTTGGTTCTGTCGGCTCGACAACTACACTTGTCACACTGTTCACGGGACTTCTGATCGGGCTCGGAAGTGGTGTCAACGTCCAGGTTGCCAATAAACTCGGTGCCGGTGATAAGAAAGCTACAAAAGAAACCATTCACTCTGCACTCATTATCTGTGCAGCGGCAGGTATTTTTGTCTGTCTGATCTGTCTGCTTTTTGCAGGACCAATGCTTTCCATGATGAACACAAAGCCCGAACTGCTCGATCAGGCTGTTCTCTACATGAAAGTTTTTGCACTTGGCATGCCTGCCACGGCAGTTTATAATTTCGGCAACGGTGTCTTAAGCGCCCGTGGGGATACAAAGCGTCCGATGTATTACCTTGCATTTGCCGGAATACTTAATGTCCTATTGAATCTGATCTTTGTTATCGTATTCCATATGGCTGCTGTCGGAGTTGCTACTGCCAGTGCAATCGCACAGTACGTTTCAGGAGGATTGATCCTGATCCATCTGATGCGACGCGATGATGAATGTAAAGTTCGTCTGCGCAATCTGCGTTATCATAACATTTATGGAAAAGGAGTTCTTTATCTCGGTGTTCCATCCGGTCTTCAGAATGCGATTTTCGCGATTGCAAACCTTTTTGTTCAATCCGGAGTCAACTCCTTTGATGCGATCATGGTTTCCGGAAATGCTGCCGCTGCGAATGCAGACAATCTGATTTACAATGTTATGTTTGCCTTCTATGTGGCCTGTTCCAGTTTCATGAGCCAGAACTGGGGAGCCGGGAATAAAGAAAGAATGAAAAAATGCTATCTCGTAACACTTACCTATTCTTTCAGTGCAGGCCTGCTTCTCGGAGGAGCACTCTTCTTCTTTGGGCGCCCATTCTTGTCTCTGTTTGCCACAGAACCAGCCGTTATCGCAGCTGGTATGCATAGAATTAGGATTATGGGATTCTCCTATGCATTCAGCGCCTTTATGGACTGTGCGATTGCATCTTCCAGAGGAATCGGCAAGAGCATTGCTCCTACATTTATTGTTATCATGGGATCCTGTGTATTTCGTATTATATGGATCTATACGGTATTTGCTTACTTCCATACAATTCCATCTCTGTATCTGCTGTACATCTTCTCCTGGGGACTCACAGCGATTGCAGAAACCATATACTTTAAAGTTAGTTTCAAGAAAGTGCTTGCATAACAGAAATGTGAAGCAAGTCATATGAAAATACAAATCTCCCGAAGAAATTTAAGTATAAAAATACTGATTTCTACGGGAGATTCGTATTTTAAGATTTAGATCCTAAAAATTGGTATTAACAGAAAGCTGCTTCTATTTTCTTTTTTATTTTTCGACTTTATTATACTTTTCTTTATCAAGCACGCCCTCTTTAAAGTTCACAATTACATTCGTCGCTGCATCTCCAATTACATTCAATGTAATAACCGCCATTCCCGGAAGATAATTCATTGCCAATACAAGAGAGTAACCGATCATACAAAGTTCTGAACTCATTCCAAGACCTGTCATAACTACATATACCATTGTGGTTCCCGCAACCGGGATTGCCGGTGTTCCCATTGCTGTACAAATAGAAAGAAACGCTGCTACAACAAGAGTGGAAGGTTTAATATCAATTCCGGCTGCTGTTGCGATAAATATAATTGCTACCATATGCATTGCAGTCGTACCATTCATATTAATCGTCATACCTGTCGGAAGAACAAAGCTACTGATTTCAGGAGTACATCCAAGTTCTTCAGTACATGTCTTTGTGTTCAGCGGAAGTGTTGCTGCCGAAGAGTTTGTTGCCGCTGCGAAAAGTCCTATCTTAGCTGCTTTCTTCATAAACGGTACCGGATTTAATCTTGTAGTCAAGAAAATCCCAACCGGATAAATTGTTGCAACAAGAACAAGACTTACAACAATTGTTGTCAAAATCCATACGAGCGTCGGTTTAATATATTCAACACCATATACAGACAGTGTTCTTGAAATCATACAGAAAATCGCCAATGGTCCAATCTTATCAATTAAGAAATTCAAGAACAGCTGAACCACATCGTTCAGATTCTGAAGTACCTTCTTCAAAGGTTCTGTTTTTTCTCCGAGAGCTGTCATTGAAAGTCCAAGGATCAATGCAACTACTACAACTGCGAGAATCGAATTGTTAGAAGAAAACGCTGTAAAAATATTTGATGGTACAGCGTTAATTACTGTCACAAGTGGATTATATCCTTCCATTGTCACTGTTTCTGTTGCTTCCTGTGCCGGAAGATTTACATTAAACCACCCCATACATTTTACAAAATATGCCATGGCTCCGGCAAGGGCAGCTGCTACTACATAAAAGCAAAGATATGTAATAAATGTTCTTCCTGCGATTTTTCCAAGGCGTTCCGGATCTGCCAGACTGCACATTGCAAGACTGAGAGATGTAAGTACAAGAGGAACAATTGCCATCTGCAGTCCTCTCATAAACAACTGACCAATAATATAGAACAATCCAAGTCCTTCAAATCCATCTGTTGTTGTAATGTCCTGGAAGAAGATTGCATTAATGATGTTCCACACATTTCCATTCCCATGACCATTCAAAAACTCTCTCAAAAATAATGAAAGAAATCCGACAACAAACCCTGCAACTACCGCAAAGATCATTCGCTTCACGATTGAATTCTTTTTTTCTTTGTTTTCCATGATTTTCATCCCCAATTCTTTTCTTATTTTTCACATACCTTTGTGAATTTCGTACGTTTTCTATGGTTTTATTTTACCCGTTTGGTAAATAAATGTCAATATATTTTCTGCGTTTCAAACATTTTTATATGCTTTTCACAAATTTTCTGTGCTAATTTTGTTTGTTTTTTTGTATGAAATGTTATTTTTCTGTGTTTCAAAAAAAACGAGATAAAAAGACATCGAATCACATATCATAATTCGATGTCTTTTCGCTTTCTTTTTTTCATTTTTGCCTATCTTTAATAGATCAACTGAATCTCATGACTTTCACAATAAGCAACCCACTCATCCGAAGGTCTGCTGTCTGTAATAATATAATTTACCTTATCCAACCCAATCAAACTGACAAACGCTGACTGATCAAATTTAGAAGAATCTACAAGCAAAGCAACTTCATCTGCCTGTGCCAGCATTGCTTTCTTGATCTCTGCTTCGCTTTCATTTGTATCCTGAACTCCTTTTTCAATGCTAACACCTTTACAACTGATCAACGCAAGGCTTACATTATACTTTGCAATATTTGTCTTTGCAAGTTGTCCCTGGAGAGAACATGATTTCTTATTATACTCGCCGCCGGTGGAAATAAAATTAATTGCTGACTGCTGAAATTCACGAAATATTTCTGTTGAGTTCGTCACAACTGTAATATCCGTTGAATTCGGAAGCAGTTTCAGTGCCTCCACAACTGTTGTACTGGAATCAGCAACAATTGTATTCTTTCCTTCAAATAGTCCCGTTGCTTTTCTCGCAATTTCCTGTTTCTCTTTTAGATGTTTTGACATTCTTCTATAAAAATGAACTCCTTCTTTCTGAGCTCCTTCATTCCAGATTGCGCCACCATGAACTCTGGTAACAACCCCTTCTGTTTCAAGTTTGTCAAGATCTCTTCGTATCGTTTCTTCTGTCACATTACAGATACGGCTCAGATCTACCACTGAGATTTTCTTCTCCGCTTGTACTTTCTGCCGTATGACCATGATTCTGTCTTTTGCTGCCATACCCACTTTCCTTTCTTCGTTTTCGGAATTCACAGATCCTTTCTTTAATAATACCTCGTTGTTCCTATATTTGGCAATACTTTTCTTCTTTGAATCCATAATATTTCTCCTTTAAAACAAACAGCTTTGCCAAAAAGCAAAGCTGTTATACTTTTGAAAAGCAGATATTCTAAGTTTTAAGCAATTTCAGCTTTATTCTTTATCAATTGCCTCTGCTAATTCTCTCATGTATGCTACATCATCAGCTTCAAGCTCAAGTTCTGCTGATTTTACATTTTCTTCAATCTGTTCTACAGTTGTTGAACCACTGAGCAGATTCAGGAAATCTCCCTGAGCAAGAATCCATCCAAGTGCAAGGTTTGCTACTGTACAATTGTATTTCTCGCAAAGTGGTTTCCATTTATCCATCATGTCCATGGCTGCCTGCATATTATCCGGCTGGAACCATTTCTTCGGGATCTGAGCTCCTACCGGTTTGTAATCTCTTGGGAATGTTCCAGAAAGAAGACCCATCTCAAGTGGTGAGTAAGCCTGGATTGTAACACCATTCTCACGGCAGCAAGGAATAATATCTTTCTCGATTCCTCGATCAAGGATAGAGTACTTCGCCTGAACAATATCAAGCTGTCCCCATTTCAGATATTCTTCGATCTGATTGATATCTACATTTGCAGCACCGATTGCTTTGATCTTGCCCTGTGCTTTCAGATCATTAAGAACATCCATTGTCTTCTGGATCGGCACATAATATTCGCTTCCTTCAATTGCCTGCCAATGTGTCATGTAAACGTCTACATAATCTGTTCCAAGACGCTCTAAAGATGCCTCGATTTCTTTCTTAACAGATGCACTGTTCAGGTTTTTGTAAAGCTGGATTCCGTTTACAACATTGAACATGTCACCTTTCATTTCCTGATCCCATGTAACACCACACTTTGTGATAATAACAACATCTTCACGGTTCATTCCTTCCAATGCTTTTCCAAGGATCTTCTCACTGTTTCCAAAGTTATATCCCGGAGCTGTATCAATCAGGTTTACTCCGCATTTCGGTGCCTCTCTGATTGTATCTACAACTGTCTGAAGATCATGATCTCCGCCCCATGCAGATCCACCACCGATGGACCATGTTCCAAGACCGATTCTTGAAATATCAATTCCTGTTTTTCCTAATTTCATTGTTTTCATTTTCATATTCCTTTCGAAACTGACTCTCTGAACTACTCGTAATCTTTCTTATATTTTGCAAGCATCTCTTCTACCATCTCACGGTTCTGAACTCCAGAAGTTGCTCCCGGATGCTGAACTGCGATCGCTGCTGTACAGTTTGCGTATTCTCCGCATTCTTTCAGATTCTTGCCCTGAAGAAGTGCCGCGATAAATCCTGATGCAAAATTATCTCCTGCCCCGATCGTATCGATTGCTGTAATTCCTTTGCACGCCGGTACGATCATAACACCGTCTTTGTTGCGGATATAACAGCCACGCTTACCAATCTTCATAACTACATTCTTAATTCCATAAGAATAAAGCTTGTCTGCTACCTTATCTTCTTCTTTTTCACCTGTCATGAGACAAGCTTCATCAAAGTTCGGGAAGAAGTAATCTACATACTGAAGAGCCCCTGCGATATCATCAAGTGTCTCTCCAAGTCTTGGCATGATCATGTCAGCCGTAATAGTCATTCCTTCTTCTTTTGCGAATTTAAAAATCTTTTCTAATGTCTTTCCATCAAGAAGCGGACAATTGAAAATGCTCGCCAAAGATAAAATCTTAGCCTCTTTGATCTTGTCAAAATTCACATGCTCAATATTTTCTTTCCAGAGGCTTCCATTTCTATTTGTAATAAATGTTCTCTCACCGTCTGCTGTAACAAGTCCGATATTGATTGAAGTGTTCAGATTTGGATCTACCGTAACCCCTTCTGTATCAATATTATCCTTCTTACAAGAACGTAAGATAAAAGCTCCTGCTGCATCGTCACCAACCGCAGCCATGAGTCCTGTCTTGAATCCGAGTCTGCTGATGATCGTCGATTCATTCATCGCATCACCACCGACTGCCATGGCAATCTGCTCAACCGGGTAAGACTCAATATCAAAAATATCTCTTGATACCGGGCGCAGCGGTATATCTACCACTGCTGCGCCCAGACATAAAACGTCTAATTTCTTTTCCACTTTATTCATCAGCCCTTCCGTCATCACCGAACAGTTTGATTTTGTACATTGCACGCTCTTTCACTGCTTCTCTTACCGCACGCTCTACAGCCAGGAATGGCTCGTCTTTGTGCTCATTGATTGCTTCCATTGCAGCCTGGCAAAGCTCTGTATGGATATTAATCTTTGCAATACCACATTTGATTGCCTTCTTGATATCTTCGTCACCGATTCCTGATGCTCCGTGAAGTACAAGCGGTACACTTACCTCTTTGTGTACTTCCTCAATAATGTCAAATCTGATCTTAGGCTCTGCTGAATAAACACCATGTACATTACCAACTGCAACTGCAAGAGAATCACATCCTGTACGCTCTACGAATTCTTTTGCCTGAGATGGATCTGTCATATACTGTCTCATTTCCAACATGTCCTAACTCTGCTTCTACTGGGATGTTATATGCATGGAAATAATCTACACATCTCTTGATTTCTGCAATATTTTCCTCAAATGGAAGTGCAGATGCATCACGCATTACAGAGTTCATGCAATGATCCACTGCATTTTTGAGGATTGTCCAATTACGTCCGTGATCCCAATGAAGGATAACCGGTACAGTTGCTTTCTTAGCCATAGACTCCATCATATAGCAGTAATCTTCAAAAGATGTATTTCCTGTAAATCCTGTTCCGAAGGAAATGATGATCGGAGCACGAAGCTCTTCTGCTGCATCAATTACACCCATAAGCATTTCTGCATTCCATACATTGAAATGTGGAATTGCATAATGGCCTTCACTTGCTTTCTGTTCCCAAAATCTAATATCTGCTATCATAATATTTTCTCCTCTTCTCTAAAATTATTACTCTGCTACTTTTACTACACCTTTGATCATGTCACATTTCTTAACCGGATCAATTGCTTCCTCAAATGCTTTCTGAACATCTTTGTAGTCATAAACATGTGTAACCATATCTTTTACATTGAATTTTCCTGTTGCAATTGCCTCAATTGTCTGAGGATAGTTATTGCAGTAACGGAAAGATGTCTGGATTGTAACTTCACGGTTGATCTTCAAGAAATTGATCGGCACCGGATTAGACTGTGTACCAACCATCATGATCTTACCACCACGACTTACGATTTCAACTGCCTGCTGTGCTGTAAATACTGCTCCGGCACACTCAAATACAAGTTCTACTCCGTGGTCTCCGTAAAGTTCCTCTGAACGAAGTACTGATTTCTTTCTGAGAAACATTTAC
>OCPZ01001393.1_pt1 | contig 11568 bp, 10 predicted proteins | sample 1538881 | NCBI WGS metagenome assembly OCPZ01 (sample SAMN04571733, study PRJEB22368) | human gut metagenome | biome: human gut; material: stool | host: Homo sapiens | place: Luxembourg | collected 2013-01-11 | reverse complement strand
TTATAATAGATAAAGTGACGTTGCTTGATTTTGTCATAAGCCATTTGCACACGACCACCCAACTCGGGAAGAATCATCACTTTGATATATTCATTTTCAATAAAGATGGCATCGTATTCCTTATCCACCTTTTCATCGGACATTGACTCGATGACAGGATAAGGATAAACCACTCCGCTACTTCCCTGATACACACGCTTCTCCAGGAAAATAGGATTCTTCTCAGGCTTACCTACCTCATACGTAGGGATTACAACCTTTTCTTTCCACGCTTTTACCATAATATAATTAGTTTTATTTTATTAAATCTTTCTCCAACGTCTCCAGTGACTTTCCTTTGGTTTCGGGCAATGACCGACAGAAGAAGACAAAGCCTACGAGACAAATAGCTGAATAAATCCAGAATGTACCGTAACTACCCAGTGCGCTGTTCAGCAAAGGAAACGTGTATGTCAGTGTGAAACTACCTACCCACAAAGCGAAAGTACAGGTTGCCATAGCGACACCACGCACACGGTTAGGGAATATCTCAGCCAGCAATACCCATGTGATAGGTCCCAGTGACATGGCATAACAGGCTATTGCCAACACCACCAGTACGACCATAAAGAATCCGCTCACCTGGAAAAAATAACAAGTGCCGAGAACCAGATAAATGCCGGCCAGTCCGCCTGCTCCCAAAAGCATCAGTACACGGCGTCCCAGACGTTCGACTGTGTAGATAGCCACAAACGTGAAGATCACATTTGCCACACCGGTCACCACAATATTAAAGAGCACATCTCCCAGCGAATAACCTGCCGACTGGAATATTTCCTGTGCATAATTAAAGATCACATTCGTGCCGCACCACTGCTGAAACACAGCCACTATGATACCGAGTACCAGCACTTTTCGGAACGGACGACTGAAAAGCAATTTCAATCCGCCTTCTGATTTGGAAGAACCGGTTTGCTCCACCATCTGAAGTTCCTGTTCCGCATAATGGTTTCCACCTATCTTGCTGAGCACATTCCATGCCCTCTCCCTCTTTCCTTTCATAGCCAGCCAACGGGGACTCTCAGGAATAAAACAGGCAAGCAACAAGAATACTGCCGCCGGAAACGCTGCTCCCCAAAACATCCAGCGCCATCCCATCTGTCCATTCCATGAAGCACAGATATCGGCAGGAGTAAAGTCGGCAGGCTCGGCTATCAGCCAGTTGGCTATCTGCGCACCGAGAATACCCAGTACAATAGTCAGCTGATTGAGTGAAACGAGTTTCCCTCTGATAGAAGTCGGTGCTACTTCGGCAATATACATCGGAGACAATCCCGAAGCGATGCCGATACCGATACCTCCCAGAAAACGGGCCACCAGAAACCAGCTAAATACGGAAAAAGCTCCGGTAGCGTATGCAGAAGATAAAAAGATAAATGCGGAAATCAGTAAAAGAGGCTTCCGCCCGTAACGGTCTGCCATCATACCGGCTACCATCGCACCGATCAGACAGCCAAGCAAGGCTACACTCATCGCCAATCCCTGCATCGTCGGTGAATCGGCAATATCGAAATAGAGTTCATAGAAAGGTTTCGCTCCGCCGATGACCACCCAGTCATATCCGAACAGAAGACCGCCCATCGCGGAAACCAGACAAATAGAATAGACAAACTTTTTATTATAACTTTTCATACCACTAGAAGATTGATTAATTGGTGTTGCAAAGATAGGGGGCATCCCAGGTACAAAAAATAGAATTTCATTTTATAAAGATGGACAATCTTATTTTCAATGTATTATTTGACAGATACCATACATTATTATATATTTGTGCAGAATAACCAATTATATGCTATGGTAAAACTAAAAGATGGATTTACCGGAGAAAGAGCCCTAGTCCTGCCCCGTATGATCGTTGACAAGATGGAAGAAGACCCGCTGACCTCCATGCTGCATATCACCGACATCGGATATTATCCGAAAGCCAAGTATCATTTTCGGGAACGGAAAGAACCCATCAATCAGTTCGTCTTTATCTATTGTATAGACGGGGCCGGTTCTTACCGGATCGGAGATCAGGAATATAACGTCTCTGCCAACCAGTATTTCATCCTTCCGGCAGGTGTCCCGCATTCATACGCCTCCAACCCTTCTACTCCATGGACTATTTACTGGATTCACTTCAAAGGAACAGCAGCTCCATTCTATGCCAAGGATGCCGGCCGTCCGATGGACATCAAACCCGAACGACATTCGCGCATCAGTACACGGATCAATCTGTTTGAAGAGATATTCAACACACTGAAGAACGGCTACAGCAATGAGAATCTGCGTTACGCGTTTTCGATGTTCCACTTTTATCTGGGAACATTACGCTATATCCAGCAATATCGCAATGCAGGCACCAACCAGGTGGAAGATGAAAGGATAGTGGATGTTGCCATCCACTATATGAAAGAAAATATGGAGAAACATCTGAGTCTTGAAGAAATCTCGACGCAAATCGGATATTCTCCGTCGCACTTCTCAATGCTGTTTAAAAAGCAGACGGGACATAGCCCGCTCACGTACTTCAATCTGCTGAAAATACAACAAGCTTGCCTGCTGCTGGATACCACCGATATGAAAATCAACCAGATATGCTATAAAATCGGTATTGAAGATACTTATTATTTTTCCCGCCTGTTCAGCAAAATCATGGGAATGTCACCAAGGGAGTATCGCAAATCAAAAAAAGGGTAGGAACTTCTCCTACCCTTTCTTGTCTTCTTATAAGTCATCAAGGCTGAACCGCGTAAAACGGTTTACTTTTTCTCTATAGTCAGAACAAACTGACGCAGATATACTTGCTGTTCTTCATTGCTCACATTGGTGAACCGGACAAACTTCAACGGAGTTTTCTGCAAATCAGCCGACAACCTGCTTTCTTTCTGCTTCATATCGATCGTTTTCCATTCTTTGCCATCCGCAGAGATTTCAAGACGTCCCCATGTACAAGGAGCATCCTTACCAAAGTTTATCTGAATATTCTCTCCCGGACAGATCGCATCCAGTTCTATTTCAACACTGTTTCCGGGTGCCCATTTCACGACCTCATTAGCAGGAGAGATAAGTATACGATTGGCTTTCACCTGCAAAGGCAAGTTCTTTATTTGCTCCACACTACTGATTATCTTATGTGGCATATAGTCGGTAACAGCATCCAGACGGGCATTATACTTTTTATTGTAGTAACTCACAACAGCAGCGAAAGTCTGGTCAATCAATGGTTTTATCACTCGTGTGGCCGTCTTTACTCCCGGCTGATAAGGGTTCTGATTAGATGTCTGGTCAATATAAAACATCTGTTGCTGCAAAGCTTTCACATGATTGTATTTCCGCAGAAAATAAGATTCATTCCGACCTTCTACCATTTGCAGCACTTCTTCTCCTGTTTCAGCCATCAGTTTAAACTGACGCAACCAAGGAGTAATTTCGGCAATCAACGGTTTGTTTTCCGTATTGGTCAGCAGTATATCAGCGGACTCTTTCATACGCTCGAAAGTATTCCGGAGGGCTTCGAAATCCGCCTTATCATAGCTGCCGTCTTCTTTAAAACTTTTAAGGAAATGATCGGCGGCAGGCTGAATGTCCTGAGATTCTTCACGACGGTAGCCATGTCCGTTAGGTCCTAAGTCGGAATTATGGATAGCAAAGCATTCGAGTTCACCCGACGCACTTGGCAGAATGGTACGAATCGCATCCTTCCACGTTTGCCAAGTATCATACTTGGCAGGATTCCAGGCATAGCTTGCCACACTATAGATAGCAATTTTAGATGACTCGGCATGTTCCATCGGGTTCGTTACGAAACCTGACATTTCTTTGGCAATCGTCGTATCGTTACCATACACAGGACCGAGGAGCAAATGGTCGCGCACATAATCGGACACCGGAAAATTCCACCAGATGTAAGCCGGACGTTTGATCCGTTCATTAATCCACGCCATGCCATCACGGGTAATGTCAGAAATGACACGGTCTCCCGTCCACATAATCTGAACGGAAGGGTTGAGCTTTTCACCCAGCGTAGTCAGATAATTGCCGTTAGGATTCGACCAGCTTTTATTATATTCCGTAGGACACATGACAAGTTGATTGACATCAGGCTTCGTCTGCGCAAAATTCTCATCAATATAGTTCAGCAGCTCCGCCTGCTTCTGAGGATTGGTACCTTCACCGGAAATATCATCGAAGAATACGGCAAACGAACGAACGCCGAGCTGGTACATCTTCTCAAATTTGGAAAGCAAAAGGTCGCGGTCTTCCTGATTCCATTTGATATCCTGTCCCGGATGGATTGCCCATACAAAGTCAACTTCGTTCTCATTGGCTACTACCACCAATTCTTGCAGTTGGGCAGCTTCTTTGTCGGGATATGGCAGGCGCCAGTTGGGTGCACTATGATACGGATCGTCTTTCGGACCGTATATATAAGTGTTCATCTTGTTTTTACCATAAAACTTCAGCTGACTGAGGCGTGCCTGATGGCTCCACGGAGTTCCGTAGAAACCTTCTACTACCCCCCGATATCGTACGGAAGGATAATCTTTGATTTCTACTTCGGGCAGTTTCCCGTCTTTCAGTAACTGCGCGAAAGTTTGCAAGGCATAATAGGTACCTCGTTCGTCATTTCCGGCCAGTACGATTTCTTTTTCATTCACAGAGAGATAATAGCCTTCCTCACGGTTAGGAATCCGGCGGCTATATTTGCGTACGCTCTTGTCGCCTTTCTCACCAATGGAAATAAGTATTCCCTGCTTACTGCTTTGCTTACCGGAAAGCAATTCTTTCAGTACCTTTACGGCATGCGGATTCGCTTCTTTCTCACCATTTAGCTGATAGACAGCAGGCAGATCAATGGTCTTGTTTTGAACAATAAGTTGTTGAGGAGGGGGTTGCAGACTTACATTCTGCGCAAAGACAGTTACAGCACACAGGAGGCAAGCTCCCAATAGACAGATCTTGTTGTTTTTCATAAGTTGTAATAATGGGGGTTAGTTATCATGACTTATATTATCGTACAAAGAAACACTAAATTATCAAATTACGCAAATTTATAGGGAACGTTGATCAAACAAATCAAAAAGAGCAAACAAAACAATCAGAAAGACACACTTTTCTAATTTATTATTTCTATCTTCGTCCGCTGTTATACTTTTTATTCAAATACCCCCAATTACCATGAAAATTAAACACTTTTTACCCCTGCTATTGCTAGTTCTTAGCAAGCAAATGTCAACAGCGCAAGAAATTGCCATCATCCCACAACCGGCTCACCTTACGGTAAAAGACGGACGTTTCGAATTTGGCAACCAACTGAAAGCCAAAGTCACTCCCTATCAGGGAGACAGTGTCCACATGGTCTTCGAATCATTCAAAAAGGAGTTTCAGAAAGTAACCGGCATCAAAGTCTCTTCTACTCAAAAAGAAGCCAAAGCCGCCATTATTCTGAATTTGAATCAGCAACTTCCGCCCGAAGCTTATAAACTGAACGTTTCAAAAGAACAAATCCGGATTGAAGCCGCCCGCCCTGCAGGTTTCTATTATGCGCTGCAAACACTAAAGCAGCTGATGCCTCGCAACGTAATGGCAGGCGTAGCACCGTCCGGCCATCAAGAATGGAGCATCCCATCTGTTGAGATTGAAGACGCTCCCCGTTTTGAATGGAGAGGTTTTATGCTGGACGAAGGCAGACATTTCTTCGGTAAAGATGAAATAAAACGAGTGATCGACATGATGGCTACTTACAAAATGAATCGATTCCATTGGCATCTGACAGAAGACCAAGGCTGGAGAATCGAAATAAAGAAGTACCCCAAACTGACGGAAACCGGTGCATGGAGGAATAGCAAAGTGCTGGCGTATGGTGACGTAAAACCTGACGGCGAACGTTACGGCGGCTTTTATACTCAGAAAGACATCAAAGAGATTGTAGCTTATGCGAAAAAGAAATTTATAGAAATCGTTCCCGAGATCGATATCCCCGGACATTCACAGGCTGCTGTCGCTACTTATCCGGAATTTCTGGCATGCGACCCGGCAAATAAACATGAAGTATGGTTGCAACAGGGAATCTCTACGGATGTAATCAATGTGGCCAATCCTCAGGCTATGCAATTCGCCAAAGACGTGATAGATGAACTCACCGAATTGTTTCCATTCAACTATATTCATCTGGGAGGCGATGAATGTCCCATCAACAAATGGCAAAAGAATGAAGAATGCAAGAACTTGCTAAGCGAAATAGGTTCTACCAATTTCAGGGACTTGCAGATTTATTTCTATAAACAACTGAAAGATTACATTGCCACGAAACCTGCCAGCCAGCAACGCCAACTGATATTCTGGAATGAAGTGCTTCACGGAAATACCCGCATTTTAGGCAATGACATCACCGTCATGGCATGGATCGGAGCGAATGCTGCCGCTAAACAAGCAGCCAAACAAGGTATGAACGCTATTTTAAGTCCACAAATTCCTTACTATATCAATAGAAAACAGTCGAAGCTTTCCACAGAACCGATGTCACAGGGACATGGAACTGAAACAGTGGAGGCCGTATACAACTATCAGCCGCTTAAAGATGTGGATGCCGACTTGCAACCTTATTATAAAGGTGTACAAGCTAACTTCTGGACCGAATGGGTCACTGAGCCCTCAGTGCTCGAATACCTGATGTTACCACGTCTCGCTGCCGTTGCCGAAGCTGGATGGACCCCACAGGAAAAAAGAAATTACGAAGATTTTAAAGAACGGATTCGCAAGGATGCAGAGTTGTACGATCTCAAAGGATGGGATTATGGCAAACATATTATGAAATAAGCCAAAAGGCTTTGAATAAAAGAAACAAAGGCTTTATGCGTCGACCGGACCATGAAGCCTTTGTCTATAAACCTTGCTAACAAGGCTGTTCCATTTATTTTTTATTTTGAGCCATGCGATTACCGGTTGCCTGCGACCTCACTACAATTCCATTTCCATTCTTCGTACATTTGATACATTCTTTCCGCAACGTACCTTCTTTCAGATTGAAAATAAGATTCGGATTGAAATGCTGACCGTTAATACGGGTTTCAAAATGCACATGCTCCGTAGTCGCACGACCGGTACGTCCGGTCAGTCCGACAGGTTGCCCCGCTTTCACTGTATCTCCGCTCTGCACCAGATTCTTGAAGTTATGGCTATAAATCGTTTCCAATCCGCTCGGGTGACGGACTACTACCAGATTTCCGTAAGCATAATATGGCTTGGACATACGTACCACCCCATCAAAAGCAGCACGAATGGTATCTTTTGCACACGTTTTTATATCTGCTCCCGAATGCCCTCCGCGAGATCCATAAGCCGAAATGACTTTAGCTCCCGGTAACGGAAATGCATACTCATGTTCCTTCAAAGAATCCAAATGCAAATATATATGATTGCTTTTCGCAAACAGTCCGGGAGTAGCAACCCGTACATGGTTCACCTCCATAGAAGAGAAGGAAGATTTACTTTGCGCATGAGCCATAGCCGGCAAAGCTAAGACTGTCAATAATATCAGTATGTTTTTCATGTATTTTTCCCCTTGTTATTCAAAATAGATAAGTTCACCGCCATCCGATCCAGCATAATCCTTCAATAAGGATTGAATCATTTCAGCAGCTTCCTTAAGTCCTTCTTTTCCGTTATATCCGTTGACTATTGCAAGAATATGACTGGTCCCGATATCCATCTTTGTACGTTCATGATCGCTTGTCGGCGTTCCGATTCCTCCCAAAGAATCTCTGTACACAGGCAGTCCTTCTATGTTCAGCACCCCCCGTCCGATACCTTCAAAGGGTTCTTCCGCTTTGCCGATACCGAGTTCAAGACGGTTACCCTGTATCTTGTCCGCATCGAAACCACCAATAGAATGTCCGGTACGAAGAGAAACCAGATTGATAAGGTCTACCAAGGTATCGATCTGATACAAAGGAATTCCACGCATCAGACGGCGGCGCAATGCTTCTGCCGACGGACGATAGCGCCCCGGATCTTTACCACAACGCTTGTAAGCCTCACGGGTAGCAGCAATCACAGGTTGCCGCTTGATGTCTTCCATTTGAGTAGTGGTAGTCAAATCTTCTGTGAAAGCATTTATTTCTTTCCAAAGCCCCTCGCAGAAAGCGGTATTTTTCACTGCAGCATATACGGCTGCCCCGGCAAAAAAAGGGCAGGCATTCTTTAGCTCCTGAGATACTTTTATTTCAAACATTCTTTTATTCAAGTTTATGTCAACCTACATTCAAATTTATATCCACTTATATGGAAAGTATTATTCATGAATCATGATCCCCGACAGAATCCGTCCGGACTTAATGCCCAGACGCCTTGCCGAGAAGAAATCGTCGTGATGAATATACGTACATATCTGCGCAAGTTCCACCTGTCCGGGAGGTACTCCGAAAGCAAGCAGTTGCAATCGGTTCGCTTCCCATAAATCGATATGATGCTTTCCGGTTTCCTCTTTCCTGATAGAAATACGGGGCATGTCAAAACCATTCTTTTGAAATGCTTCGTACACCTCTTCACCCACTTCAAAAGAAGTCAATGAAATACTCGGACCGATACAGGCAACCACATCTTCTCCACTTGTGCCAAACTCTTTTTCCATCCGCAACAAGGTATCACGTACAATATACGCTACCGTCCCCCTCCATCCGGCATGGATGGCAGCCACTGCGCAATGCTTCGTGTCATATACCAGTACAGGCACGCAGTCCGCCGTCGATATGCAAAGACAATATCCCGGCTCGCGGGTAATTAGCGCATCTACTCCACACAGCATATCCTGTTTTTGCCGAGGCGAAGCAGACAAATAAACATCCCCAATCAGCAGGCAGTTCGTGTCATGAGTCTGCAAAGGAATAACCAGTTCTCTGGGCATTTGCGACATACCTTCCATCAGCAGACTTTGATTCCGTCGCACTTTCTCCGCCTCATCACCACTGTAAGGCGTGCAGTTGAACGACGCATAAGCTCCCTCACTGCATCCTCCCTGCCGGGCAGTTACAAAATGAGAAATGTTGGAGTATGAGCTTAACGACTCATACCCCAACATTCTTTTATCTCTTGTGATTGAAATCATTTTTCCTCCCAATCCTCTTCTTCGTATTCGTAGTCAAGATCATCGTCTTCGTCGTCAGCCTCTTCTTCATATTCATATTCGAGGTCTTCGTCCTCACCCATGTCTTTGAGTTCCTGCTGCAGACGGGTCACGTCTTTCGGACGGTGAACGATGTCTTCTATCTTGTTACTTTCCTTATTCAGTTCCTCCCACAAAATGTCTTTCAACACTGAGATTCCCAAACCGGAAACAGAAGAAATGAATATATGAGGAATGCCTTCGGGCAATGTCGGTTCAATCTCGTCCATCAGTTCCTGATCGAGCATATCGCTCTTTGTGATAGCCAATACGCGCTGTTTGTCCAACATTTCGGGATTGAAGGTACGCAATTCATTCAGCAATACTTCATACTCCTTGCGGATATCGTCGCTGTCCGCCGGAACCATGAACAATAATAATGAGTTACGCTCGATATGACGCAAAAAGCGCAGTCCCAATCCTTTTCCCTGACTTGCTCCCTCGATGATTCCCGGTATGTCCGCCATCACGAATGACTTTCCATCGCGATAGGAAACAATTCCCAGATTCGGTTCGAGTGTGGTAAACGGATAATCAGCAATCTTCGGTTTTGCCGCTGAAATAGCAGAAAGCAACGTAGACTTTCCTGCATTCGGGAAGCCTACCAAACCGACATCTGCCAACAACTTCAGCTCCATGATCACCGTCATTTCCTGCATCGGTTCGCCCGGCTGCGCAAAACGCGGAGCCTGACGGGTAGCTGTCTTGAAATGACTGTTGCCCTGACCACCACGACCGCCTTTCAGCAAGATCACTTCCTGTCCGTCATCCGTCACATCACAAAGGTACTCTCCGGTTTCGGCATTATATACTACCGTACCGCAGGGAACTTCGATCACTTTATCTGCGCCGTCTTTTCCGAAACTACGGTTCTTGCTTCCCGATTCGCCATGTCCTGCCATCGCGTGGCGGTCATATTTGAGGTGAAGCAATGTCCAGTAATTACGGTTACCGCGCAAGATAATATGGCCTCCTCTTCCACCATCGCCCCCATCGGGACCTCCGTTAGGACAATATTTCTCGCGCCTCATGTGCGTAGAGCCTCTTCCGCCCTTACCTGAGCGACAGTATATCTTTACGTAATCAACAAAATTCGATTCAGCCATACTTTTTATTTATTATAATTTGTCTACTGCTTCGCAGATATCAGCGAAGATACCATCCATAGTACCCAAGCCGTTGATGTGTTGGTACTTCTTCTCGTTCTTGTACCAGTCGATCAGCGGTGCTGTCTGTGAATGATATACATGCAGACGTTTTTTGATTGTTTCTTCGTTGTCGTCAGCACGACCGGAGTCTTTGCCACGTTTGATCAGACGGGTCATCAGTTCATCTTCCGGAACTTCCAGATCTACCATCACAGTAACATCCTGTCCTCTTTCCGCCAACATCTTCTTTAATGCTTCCGCCTGTGCAATTGTTCTTGGGAAACCGTCGAAAATAACACCTTTGCTGTCTTCAAAGCTGTCGAATACGCTTGCCAGAATATCAATCATCAATTCATCCGGAATCAACTGACCCTGGTCGATGTATCCCTTAGCTGTTTTGCCCAGTTCTGTGCCGTTCTTGATTTCTGCACGCAATACATCTCCCGTAGAGATGTGGTTGATTCCATACTTTTCTACAATACGTTCGCTCTGTGTTCCTTTTCCTGAACCCGGAGCACCGAAAATTACAATGTTCAACATTTTGTCATTTACAATTTAATGATTTACAATTTACCATTTAAAAACTGGCCCTATTCTTTTTTATATATAATATATCTTAGTCCACTACCGTATAAATGTCGGGATAATTACGTCCGAAGCCGTCATAATCCAATCCGTAGCCAACAATAAAATCGTTCGGAATTTCCATTGCTACGTATTCGATGTTCAGATCTACTTTCAACTTTTCCGGCTTCACCAGCAAAGAGGCGATATGTATAGCTTCGGGATTGCGGGTCCCCAATGTATCCAGCAGGCGTTGCATCGTCAGTCCGGTATCTACAATATCCTCTACGATCACCACCGTACGTCCGGCAATGTCTTCGTTCAGTCCGATCACTTCCTTTATGACTCCGGTGGAGGTCACTCCCTGATAAGAAGCCAGCTTCACGAATGAGATTTCGCAAGGAATCGTGATATGCTTCAACAAATCGGCGGTAAACATGAACGAACCGTTCAACACACTGAGGAAAAGCGGATTTTTACCTGCCAAATCGCGATTAATTTCGCTCGCTACGCGAATCACTTCTTTCTGAATATCCTGTTCCTTGATGGAAACAGTAAACTGCTTGTCTTTTATCTGTATGGTATCCATAACCGGTCATTTTAAAAAAGTTGTCGCAAAAATACGATTTTTTATTCTACCCCGTGCATCATCTTCTGTAATTTCTTCGA
>OCPZ01001380.1_pt1 | contig 11658 bp, 4 predicted proteins | sample 1538881 | NCBI WGS metagenome assembly OCPZ01 (sample SAMN04571733, study PRJEB22368) | human gut metagenome | biome: human gut; material: stool | host: Homo sapiens | place: Luxembourg | collected 2013-01-11 | reverse complement strand
ATATTACTATAAGCGAAAGTAGTATAGGACAAACCGTAGCCAAACGGATAGAAAGGTTCTTTTCCCGAACGGTCGTATCCACGATAACCGACAAAGACACCTTCGGAATAGTCTACACGCTTAATCTCCGCCTTTAAGTTCTCGTAATAACTGCCGTGCACCGGATTATCTTCCCATTTCCGAATCGGTAGCTTTCCGCTTGGAGAAATCTTGCCGGTCAGGATTTCAGCTATCGCCTGGCCGCCTTCCTGTCCCGGATACCAGGCCATAAGAATCGCTTTTGCGGCATCATACCAGTTGGTGAAATCCACACCGCCACCGGCGTTCAGTACAACCACAACATTGGGATGCATGGACGCAATCTTCTTGATAAACAATTCCTGATAGCGGAGCAAGGCAAACGGACGGTCAAAGCCTTCGCCTTCGGTATTACTATTGAAACCTGTGCAGAACACAACATTATCCACCTTTGCCAATCCTTGACGAAGTTTCGCCTCATTAAGGCTATAAGCATTAAAACGAATGATGGCCGAAGAAATATTATCAAAGAATTCAATCCGGAAACGGTATTCCTTACCCCCCTCAACCGGCAGTTCAACTTCACGGCTAGAGTAGGAATGATTTCCCCAATCTCCTGTAATATGCTTGTCATTCACAAACAGACGATAACCGTCATCACCACCGATATGAAGTTTCAACTGACCGTCAGTTTGTGGCATGTAGCAGGCTGTCCAACGGACAGAGAATCCATCTGTCGGAAAGCCGTCCAAAGGTGCTCCATATCCCCAGTCATAATCAACAGAGGATTCCGTACGTATTACTTCAGGCTGGCCCGAAAGAGTCTTGTTTTTAAAGTATTCAGCTTTGAAGCCTTTCATCTGACGATTAGCATCAGTATAAAACTCATGGACAATATCTTCATAAATCACATCATCCGTCAATAGTAACAGATTCTTTTTCTTCAATTCTTTCAAGCCTTGAGCCACTGAGACGGTAGAAAAAGGAGTGACAAACCCACTGCCGCCACCGGTAGGAATCAAATTTGCATTAGGCCCCATCACGGCTGTCTTCCCTTTCAGCGGGAGCAAGTTTCCTTCATTCTTCAACAGGACTACACCCTCGCGCGCCAGTTCTAAAGCTGTCTGGCGGGAGAAAGGATTATCCTCTGCGATGTTACTGTCTTTCTGTTCCTTATCCAGCATACCATAAGCAATCAAAGTTTGCAGGATGTGTTGTACTTTCAGGTTGATGGTTTCTTCTGTCACTGTGCCGGCTTTAATAGCAGGCAACAGATTCTCCAAATTCATAAAACGTCCTTTCGGCATTTCGAGGTCAAGTCCGGCGTTAGCAGCGCCTACGGCGGAATATACGGAAGTCCAGTCAGACATCAGAATACCTTTGAAGCCCCAAAGATTGCGCAAGACATCAATATTCAGCCATTTATGTTCGGTGGCATGGACACCGTTCAACAGATTGTAGCTGTTCATTACGGCGCCGACATTGGCTTCCTGTACAGCTTTCCGGAAAGCCGGGAAATAGATTTCCTGCAAAGTACGTTCGTCTATGTCAGAGCTGGCATGGTGGCGGCTCCATTCCTGGTTGTTGGCAGCAAAGTGTTTGATTGTAGCAATGACTCCTTCCGATTGTACTCCCAGGATATATTGTTTCGCCGTTTCACCTGTCAAGTAAGGGTCTTCACCGAAGTATTCAAAGTTACGGCCGCACAACGGAGCACGATAGATATTCACGCCCGGACCAAGCAGGATATTCACGCCCGGACCCAACAGGATATTAACTCCTCTTGCCTTGGCATCCTGTCCCAAGCCTTGCCCTAACTTATAAAGTAATTCCCGGTTCCAAGTAGAAGCGGAAAGTATTCCGGAAGGATATAAAGTGCTCTTGGGAGCATGATTACGAATTCCCTGCGGCCCGTCAGCCAACTTGATTTCAGGTATTCCCAAACGGGGAATGGCACGCAGAGAAAAACTGGTATATCCGGAGATATACTCTATTTTCTCTTGCAAAGTCATTTTTGATACAATGTCCTTCGCACGTTGTTCGGCTTGGGGAGTGATTGTCTGTGCACAGGTTAATATGCTCCATGCAAGCATACATAAACCTATGCCTCCTATTTTCTTTTTCATGGTGATTCTGTGTTAATATAGCATGTGTAAAAAACCAACTTAGCTATCAGCTCTTCACACACTTTTGTTCTTTACATTTTTAGTCTATCAGTTCTATTTTAATGGTCTGTCCTTGTACCAGAATATGATATTCGCCGGCTTCAAGGAAGCGTTTACCATCCTCATTGACAAAACCGAAATCACGTTCCAGGTCGATGTCGAAACGGAAAGTCTTCGTTTCTCCGGCTTTGATAAGTTGTTTCTCAAAGTGTTTCAGTTCTTTCACCGGACGGGTGATAGAGCAATAAGGATCGGAAATAAACCAATGAACAGTCTCTGCTCCGTCGCGGGAACCGGTGTTGGTGACGGTCACTTCTGCTGACAGTTTATCGCCACGCTTCACCTTAGTAGCAGAAGGGGTAACAGTGCCATACTTAAATTCGGTATAACTTAATCCATGCCCGAACGGATATAACGGATCGCTTGTTATATCTTTATAAAATCCCTGATGTCCGCGTCCGCTCTTGCGGCGATTATAATAAATAGGAATTTGTCCTGTGGAGTAAGGGAACGTCATGGCTAGTTTACCGGAAGGGTTGATACGTCCGGATAAAATTCCTGCCATTGAACGCGCACCATTTATTCCCGGTTGCCATATCTCCAATATAGCATCACAAAGAGGTTCCATGCGATTTAACTCCAAGGGACGTCCATTAGAAAGCACCAATATAACAGGTTTACCAGCCTCCTTTAGTTCTTTCACCAATTCTTCCTGAATCTGTGGCAAAGCAATCGTAGAACGGGAAGCATTCTCACCACTCCAGGTAAGCATCTCGCCCAAACAAACAATGACTACATCAGACCAACGAGCAACGTCCAATGCGCCAGCAAAACCTGAACGGTCATTGCCCTGCGGTTTGCATCCCATTGCATAACGTAATTCGGCCATTGCATAACGTAATTCGGCATCTCCTCCAAACTCGGCAGTCAACCCATCATAAAGCATTTCCACATCCGTATCTTTTCCATGTCCGCACCAGGAACCCAATAAGTCCCAACCATTTTTTGCCATTGGACCTACTACGGCAATCTTTTTTTTGTTTGTAAGTGGTAATATCTGATTGTCATTTTTCAACAACACCATTGATTCTGCTGCCAGTTGAGCGGCCACAGCCATACTTTGCGGACGGAAAAAACGATCCTTCTCATTAGTAACCGGAGTATAAGGACGTTCGAACAAACCCAGACGGAATTTTACACGCAATACTCGACGGACTGATTCGTCAACTTGTGCCATTGTTACCTTACCTTCCTCTACAAGCTCTTTCAGATGACGATCGTAGGCATGAGACATCATATCCATTTCAAGCCCCGCATTAAAAGCATACCGAGCAGCATCTTTCTTTGTTGCGGCCAATCCCTGATTCTTTAACTGTTCCACAGCCCCCCAGTCAGACACAATGAACCCGTCATGTTTCCAGCGTTTCTTTAATATCTCGGTCATGATATAAGGATTAGCTGACCCGGGTACTCCACTGATGTCATTGAAAGAACTCATCAAAGTGGCCGCACCAGCTTTCACTCCCATCTCATAGGGCAGTAGATAAGTATCCCAAAGAGTTTGAGCTGAAATTTCGGTATAAACATAATCTCGCCCCGCCTCCGAAGCACCATAACCTACATAGTGTTTCAGACAAGCAGCCATACGGTTCTCTGCTGACATATCATCTCCCTGATACCCACGCACCGAAGCAGCGGCAAACACTCCATTTGTATAAGGATCTTCACCATATCCTTCGGCTACACGTCCCCATCGAGGATCACGTGCCACGTCGATCATGGGAGAAAAAGTCCAATCAACCCCAGACATGCGGGCTTCTTGTGCAGATACCGCACATGCTTGTTCTACCAATCCCGGATTCCATGAACAGGCCTGCCCCAACGAAATAGGATATATGGTGCGAAATCCATGAATAGCATCGTAGCCAAAAATGATGGGAATGCCCAAACGAGATTCTTCCATCGCTTTTTTCTGCATACTATTACGCAACTCTGGATTTATATCAAAGTAAATCAAAGAACCAATCTCTGACGGTACTTTTTTCACTTCTTCGCCAACATTATTCACATTGTTATTTCGTCCCAATGTATATTGGTTTAGCTGCAAAATCTTTTCCTCCAATGTCATACGCGATATTAAATCATCAATACGTTTTTCAATTGGAGCTTTGGCATCCTTATACAAAGGAATACTCTTTTTATCTTTTGATGAAAGAGAATGTGTGACTCCCAATAGGCACAATCCCAAAATCAAAACTTTTTTTCTCATCAATGTTTTCGTCAGTTAATTATTATTTCTAGTTTTCAGATGTATATCAAGCAATACGTAAGCAGATACTTATTCCAGCCTTTCCGTGCACTTATCATTTAGCTAAGTACCAGACACTTACAATCAGCTCATTGGAGATATATGCCCAACACGTTGGATCTATAGATCCAATATGCAGCATATATAGATCCAATACGTAGCATATATATGGCTAGCATCTTAGAGATATATCCCCAACGAGCCGGAGAACTATGACCTGCCAATACATTCATTTCCAACAATTAATGTATCTCGTAGCAATTGACTATGACTTACCGAGCGGTAACTTCAAATAATTTCAACCAGCCAGCAGATGTTACATTGTTCTTCACAGCAAGGTGAATTCCAATCTCATTCTGCTTTGCCGTGTCAACAATACCAACAGCCCACATGTATTTACCTGCCTCCACGCCTTCAACCCGGGTTGTAAACGTATATGATTTAGCCGTACCTTTCACCCAATCACAAGCTTCCGGTTCTCCATCAACAAATACATACTTCGGTTTATCATTCTTGGTGTCCAATAAAGCAAAAGCCACTTTATATTTATTCTTCCACTGGGGAATATTCGTCGGACAATATCCCCAACCAAAATTATTCCAACGATGTGCTATTTCAATCTGTTTACCATTAGAGATAGTTGTAGGCAAAGAAATTCTGTCCGGAAATAAACGGTAGCTTCCTTCTGTACAGAATTGTTTAACTAATTGGAAAGCTTCATTAAACCATGAATAAGTTTCTCCATTACGAAAGTCTGAATTATAGCGTAAATCCATCATATTGACGCAGGCTGTTTTAGCCTCATCAAACTCACCCTGACGTACTTCTGCATAATTGGCATATCCATCTCCCTGAATCGAGTTTCCATGAGAATTTTTCACCCAGCCACCTTCCATTACTACAGGAACGAGATACTTCCACTTGGCTATAAAATTGCGTTCCCAAGTAGAATAATAAGTTTTCATACCAAACGCATCGTGACGTAATGAATATCCTTTAGCTACTGCTTTTCCTATTAATCTTTCAGTATCTTTATCATAGTTATTGCCGTCCCATTCTTTACTTGTACCTATCCAACGATGATAATTTACAAACACAGGAACTTTATCAAATACTTGAGAATATAAATCTGTCACCCAATCGAAAACAGCCTCACGAGTCGGCAGCTCCGGTTTTCCCAACTCACGCACCTGATAGTACCATACACTATGATACTCTCCCCATTTTCCAAATCCTGAACCACTTACAAACTGTACTTTGTCGGGATCATTAAAATCCTTAGCCAAAGCCCTGATAAATTTCTCATAATATTTCTGGAAAATAGGATCATCCGGATAGGGAGACCATACTTTTACTGAACCTGTTTGTGTCTCATATCCTTTCGCGCCAGCCTCTTTTACAAAATTCGGAGTAAAATTATAGTGCTTATCACGGCTATCCACCACAAAAGTAAAGGCCAATTTCATATTTCTTTGCTTAGCTCCCTCTATCAACATCTTCAGTCGCTTAGCCGAAGGGGTATCACAATCGGAGTTCCATGCATATTTTCCTTCTTCAGGATTAAAATCAGCCCAGGCACCACGAAGGTATAAGGTATTTGCATAATCAGAGACCTTTACAGTGCCTTCCGATGACGGGAAATTATCATAATCCTGCCAGAATGTGGAAGATAAACCATCACCAATACCCGCATATAATACCCATCCGGAAAGAGGATTATGCAAAATGATATTTCGATTCTGCTTTACCGTGACAATGCTGTTTCCAGGAATAGAAGTATCTTCTACCAAACCATCATCACCATTACCACCTCCTTCTTCATCATTATCACTGCCACAAGCGACTAATGATATAGCCATAGAAAAAATAAGCCCACAACTTATTTTTCTCAAACTGCACATATTTTGAAAATTAATCTTCATACCTATAGCTCTTATTTTTTTATGCTTACTTTCGACAATTTTAACCAGCCCGAATCCAATATATCCCCTTTGGCGGCAATGTCCAGCCCTATGAGATCTTTATTACTCCGGTCAACCAGGCCCACAGCCCAAACATAAGTACCCGTTTCAACTTTGGACATATCCGGCTCAAATACATATTCAGCGGGACTTCCTTTTATCCACTTGGATAAATCTGTATTCGTATCCACAAATGTATATCGCACCTCATTCGTTTCAGAATCGAGCAAAGCGAAAGCTACTTTATATTTTTGATTCCATTGCGGAATATTAGTAGGACAGTACCCCCATCCCATATTGTTCCAGCAATGTTTAATAGTCGGAGTTGTTTTTTTAGAGACTTCTAACGGTAAAGAGATCTCACTGGGGTAGAGCCTATACCCGCCTTCCCGAAGGAATCGGCGTACTAAATCAAAAGCATCTTTAAACCAAGACTCTGTATCGCCAAAACGGAAATCCATCATATTGACATGTGCCTCTTTGCTGTCATCAAACTCACCGCGTCTTACGTCCTCGTGTGAATCCTTGCGATATCCTCTAGGATCCTGCCAATAACTATGTGATTTGACAATCCAGCCACCTTCCATAATAATGGGGCAGATATTACGATATTTTTTTGCGAACCTACGCTCCCAACTGCCATAATAGGTTGTCATGCCAAATGCATCATGACGCAATGAATATCCTTTCTTGATTGCTTCTTCCAACATTTCTTCACTGTCAGCAGCAAAATGTTCATCATCTACCCAATCTTTTCCCGCACCAATCCATCTATGGTAGTTAATTACTACTGGAACTTTATCAAAAGCTTGAGAATATATATCTGTCACCCAATCGAAAACTGCTTTCTTTGGAGTATCATCACCTGTTGAATAAATCATTGTATGATATTCTCCCCATTTCCCAAGTCCGAATCCATCTATAAATTCAACTTTCGAAGGATCGTTGAAATCTTTAGCCAGAGCCTTCACAAATTTAGTATAGTACTTCTGAAAAACAGGATCGTCAGAATAAGGTGACCATTTACCTTTATTCATAAATCCTTTTGCACCGGCATCTTTTACAAATTGAGGAGTAAATTCTGTTCTCTTATCACGACTGTCAACTACAACACGAAATGCCAAACGCATATTCCGCTGATAAGCTCCTTCAATATATGCTCTTAAATTAGAATCTATTTTCCAACCATATACATCTTCCTGTGGATTAAAATCTGTCCAACTAGCGCGAATATAAAGCGTATGAGCATAATCTGTCACACTAACATTGTGTCCCAGTTCAGGAATATACATATGGTCATACTGTGCCCAAAAATCTGCAGCATCCACTCCCATACTTGCATAGAGCACCCATCCTGTAAGCGGGTTATGAAGAATACGCAAAGAATCAGGCTGAATCGTAACTATGTTATTCTCCGGTAGTTCCTTATCAAATGAAACGGCTGAATTCTCGTCTCCGAAAACAGGAGATAAAAGGAACATAAACAGACAAAGAGACACAATTACTCTATAATAACTAATCTTTCTTATAACCATACTACTAATTGTTTTTTAAAGAGTGCTATATCATTGTTCTCTTTATTCATATAAAAATCACGAGATTGATATAGCACTCTTAATTTTATCCTGCTTGATTATCTCTTATCAAAGAATACTGTCAGTTCTTTAATATCTAATTCTATGTAATTAACTCCTACAGGTACACTAAAGAAGGCATAGCGGTTGTGAGATTGCCCTCCGACTACAGTCTGTTTCTGATTGTAGTCACTCTCTGCAATATCAAGGCAACCGTCATAAGATCCTCTGATGGCATCTGCTGTTGAACCAAAGGTATAGCAACCTGCACTTTGCGGTCCGACTTTAAAGTTCAATCCACCCGGATGTGCATTTCCATCTTTGTCTTTAATGGAATTCTTTCTGGGTAACTCCGCTCCTTTGTATATAAACAAATAAGGATTTGCCAAACTAGGTGTCATAGAATGAGCCATAGTGAATCCTGTATCACCAGTGCCATCTTTAGCCCATCCATCGTATGGTCCCCAAATAAAGACTCTTTCAATAGTGGTAGTCACCGTATTATTATTCCATGTCCACGAAACAACCATTGATTTAGGATCTGTTTCGGGGGAGTAAATCGTAACCTTTTTAGTATTTATGTTAATCACAATACGATAGACACCCGCAGTCTTAATATTCCAATGATAAGCAAGCGCAGCTGTTTCCGGACTCATTGTCGAGATATTCATTGCTGTACCATCTGTAAAATCGCCCGATTCCTCGGGAGCAATAGCCATATCTTTCTGTCCATTAAACAAGATCGGGAAATAAATAGTACCTGGTTGCAGTTCTGCATGGAACGCATATTGATTTTCATCTTCTATCGTGCGAGTCATCTCTACATCTGCGCTAACACAAGTTCCGGCAATATAGATTTTATCAGCTTCTATAAAATTACTAGCCAAACCTATAGTAACAGTACGTGTTTCAAAATCTACCACTACACGATACTGCCCATCTTCAGGAATCACCCAATATCCAGCATTATCTATCCCCTTAATTTTAGCTTCCATTGCTCCATCAGTAATCTGTTGTTCTGCAGCAACTGGTGAGATGGCATTAATCTTATTTTCATCTTTCCAAACAATCGGGAAGTGAAGATTACCTGCCTTCAAGTCACAAATGGAAACATAACGCTTCGGCTGACTTTCCATTGGCAAGATTTCAATATCTTCACCATCAACAGCTGTGCCTGACATATAAAGATGGTCTGCTACAAAAGTCTTTTCAGAATACATCTTTACTTTTATAGTAACTGTAGAAACTTCCGGTTTTACAAACTTAGGCCCTTCTACAGAACCGATAATACGGGCTTGTAACTTTACTAAATCACCAGGCTGCTGCTTCCACTTTGACACCAATAAACTCTGCAATTCTTTATGAGTATAACTTTTAGAAAAATCATCATCAATATACTCCCTTATCATTGTGTTTGTTCCAAAACTGTTATTTTCCAGATCCATTTTATAAAGATAGGAAATATAATAGTCAGAGCCTATTGGATCAGCTTCCGTCCAGTTTAACGTCAATGCAACCTCATCCGGGGTATCTTCCTTGAGTTCTATTTCATAATCAGAAGGAGTCAGAACTAAACTTGTACGATTGTCGAGCGAATTAGTAGCATCGTCATCATCATTGCATGCTACTATGAAACACGAAGCAAGTGTCAGGAAGAAGAACCGTAAAAGGTTCTTCTTAAATATATATCCGTTTTTCATATCTATATTCAATATATTAATATTATAACTATTTATTGGTTTCCGACGGTCCAGTCAGGAGTTTGTACCAAATTCCAATTCTTATCAATATCGTCCTGTGGAATAGGCCACCAATAGCTTATAAATTTACGTGTCTGATATACTGTACGAGTATAATATTTATTTCTATAGTCCGCATCGGATACTTTAATATAAGCATTCATTCCATAAAAATCACCATCCAATACTTTCTCAGCTAATTTCCAGCGACGCAGATCATTAAAACGAAGTCCAGATTCACAATTCAATTCCACACGCCTTTCTTGACGAATTAACTCGCGCATTTCTACAGGATCTGATGGGGCTGTTATCTTGCCTTCTTCAACTGAAACACTATATTCGGGAATACCCGCACGCTCACGAATCAAATTGACATATTTCAAAATCTCATTTTGATTAGCAGTATAAGTCCCCTTCTCAATGCTATATTCATTCAACGCCTCAGCATAACTTAAATAGATTTCTGCCAAACGACATAGTGCACCATGACGATTTTTATAATCTCCACTGCCTTCTTTGGGATTTGCAGATGGGTCTACTCTCTTACGTACCAGATAGCCGCTCCACGGAGCGTCATGAGAAGGACCACCGTCTTTACCATCCATATAGAAATCTGTATTTCTCTTACCACCAATATGCCATTGTTCGTTATGCAGTACTGAAATATAAAAACGAGGTTCGCGGTCACAATACATTTTATAGGTATTGGCATCTACAACTACATTTTCATCTTTATTACGATCTCCTTCTGAAGACCCATACTGCCACTTTGTAGAATAAGTCTCTTTTTGCGTACTAAAGCCTGTCTCTGAATAATTTGCATCAGGGTTAACTTTAGGAGAACCATCCGAATTATAACCTATAATAGGCCTTTGACCGTTTCTCATGAAAAAAGCATCAACCAAAGATTGAGTTATTCCGATCGCTCCCACTCCATTAATACCCAAACCACGTGGAATACAGTTTTTATCATACCATCCACCGGAATCCATTGTGCGAACAAACAGTAATTCTCTGTTAGCTTCGTTCCATCTCTTCATCACTGCATTCTGATAAGAAAGAAAAGGATCAATATCACCGTTATCCAAATATTCATAATGCAAATGATAGCCAGCGGCTTCCGCCTCATCGATAACCAGTTTACAAGCATCTACTGCTCTTTTCCATCGTTCCGGATCATGTGCAGAATTAAAGATAGGAGTTCCATCAATGTTTTTTATATTCGCCAATGCAGGATTACCATTCACCAAGTCACTAGCAGCAAATAATAACATACGAGCACGCATTGCCAAACATCCAACAGAAGTCACACGGCCATATTTCTTATCTTCAGTTTGAGTGGCAGGCAATTGTTTTGAAGCTTCCAGCATTTCTTGATCTGCCCAATCAATTACATTATAAAACGGCTCTTGTTTCAACATCAGATCATCAGCCGAAGTACTTTCACTAGCCTCGCGAATAATAGGAACTGAACCATAAGCTATAGCCATCATAGAATTATAATAAGCTATAAAGAAACGGCATTCAGCTTTCATAAAGTCTACTTCTTCAGCCGGTACAGCCTCCAATGGGTGAGCATGTTTTATAAACAAATAAGCAGAACGAATATATTTGGGATAAGTATTCCAATAAGCAATTACCCCGGGATTGTCTGCTGTCCAGTTACCTTTTTGATATTGAATGGCTTTAAATCCTTGCGCTTCCCAACCAACCGAAGGAATCAGTTCATCAGCTATGGCATCCTTGCGCTTCCCAACCAACTGAAGGAATCAGTTCATCAGCTATGGCATCGGGACCATCATAAGTATAATATTCAGGCAGACCACGATAAATATATGCCAGCCAACGTTCCATATTCTTTTTATTCTCAAATACTGATTCTAAGTCCAACTG
>OCPZ01001374.1_pt1 | contig 11688 bp, 5 predicted proteins | sample 1538881 | NCBI WGS metagenome assembly OCPZ01 (sample SAMN04571733, study PRJEB22368) | human gut metagenome | biome: human gut; material: stool | host: Homo sapiens | place: Luxembourg | collected 2013-01-11 | reverse complement strand
ACGACATTATGAACATACGTTACCCAATATACGAGGGAGTTTATCGAATACTTACAGATGGTTCAGCAGCCTCCCTTCATCCGGTTTATAGCAGAACAACCCCTGGTTTTCTACCGATATCCAGATATTATCGTCCTCGTCACTTCCAATCATGGTGACGAAATCCCTGATGATACTGCCGTTATCACTGGCCTCATCGAAAGCGGTAAAGGAATCCAGTACCGGGTCGTAAATAAAGACTCCCCCATCGGTACCAATCCAGATATTTCCCCGGCGGTCCTCGTAGAGCGCAGTTATGAAGTTCTTTCCTAAACCGGAGTTCTCTTTCTTGTAAATACGGAAAGACAATCCGTCATAACGGTTCAGACCGTCCTTGGTTCCGAACCACATAAAGCCTTTCCTATCCTGCAAAATCTGATACACGGTGTTCTGCGAAAGACCGTTCCGGATATCCATCGTTCTGAAATAGTAATGAACAGCATCCTGCGCACAGACCGGCAATACCGCCCATAGGCACAGACTAAGGAAAAGCTTTATAATCAATCGTTTCATAACAACATTTTTAATGTACAATTTACCATTTACAAAGTACAATTTAACTATGCAGATGACAGCGCAGCCAAATTGTACTTTGTAAATGGTAAATTGTAAATGCCCCTATTTCTTAAGTGAATTGCAGATACGTGTATTTATCTCTTTCACGCGTTTCTCATCCAGCTTTATCACCTTGCGGTCGTAAGTCATCAGACCGTTCACTTCCACCTCCACATCCGTGGTCTGTGTATAGACGGCTGCCGAGAAACCTCTTTTTATCATCTGATACAGCATATCGGCATATTTCACGTACTCATCAGTCACTTCTTTGGAAGAGTTGAACTGAACATATCCCCAGTTGCGGTTCGGTTCCCAGATATGGTCTTTCAAGACAAGGCCGATGCCGCCATACTCACCCAAAACCGTGGCACGCTGTGCATCATACAGATACATCTCCGGTTGGGGATAGTTGTGGAGGTCGAGCATGTCACCGCAAGTATAATGGTTACCGCCACTTGCCGGATTCACCAGACGGGTCGGGTCATACTGTTTCGTCCATTCGGCTATCTCTACCGTCTTGAACTGCCCCCAGGCTTCGTTGAACGGTACCCATGTACCGATACACGGATAAGAGTAGAGACAATCCATTATTTCCTTCCATTCCTTGTGATAATAGGCTTCGGATTCGGCGGAGCGTTTCAGTTCTGTTCCGTCGAAATAGCGGCGGTTCTGCCATTCCGGATTACGGTCACCGCTCGGCATATCCTGCCATACGATGATACCCAAACGGTCACAATGTGTGTACCAACGTGCCGGTTCCACCTTGATATGCTTGCGAATCATATTGAAACCGAAATCTTTCGTCTTCTGTACATCATACAGCAAAGCCTCGTCTGTGGGAGCTGTATACAGTCCGTCGGGCCACCAACCCTGGTCCAGCGGTCCAAACTGGAACAAAGCCTCGTTATTTAGTTCCAGGCGTACGATGCCATCCGCGTCACGACGGGTGGAGTACTTACGCATGGCAGCATAGCTGTCCACCTTATCCACTACCTTGCCTCCGCTTTTCAGAGTCACTTTCAGCGTATAGAGGAAGGGGGAATCCGGACTCCACAACTTGGCATTCCGGGGCATGGACACCTCCACCGGCTCTGCATTGATACTTTTGCCGGTGGCTACCAGTTGATTGCCGTCATACACATTCACTTCCACAAAGTCGGAAGGACATGCACTATTCAATTCAGCCTTCACTGTCAACAGATTACGGTCAATATCGGGAGTGATACGGAGGTTCTTGATATGTTTTCCGGCAACCGGCTCCATCCATACCGTCTGCCAGATACCGCTTACGGGAGTGTACCAGATACCTTCCGGATTGCTGACCTGCTTTCCACGGGGTTGAGGTCCTTTATCCGTTGGGTCCCAAACTTTTACGACCAACTGATTATTGCCTTTGCCAGAAAGGGCGGCAGTAATATCGAAAGAGAACGGAGTAAATCCCCCCGTATGGCTGCCTACTTTCACATCATTCACCCATACATCCGTTTTCCAGTCGACAGCGCCAAAGTGCAACAGCACTTGTTTTCCCTTCCAGGCAGAAGGAATTTCAAAACTGCGCTGGTAGACCAGTTCCTGGTTTTCATTGATTCTTTTTCCAACTCCGGACAAGGAGGATTCGATGGCAAAAGGAACAAGTATCTGCCCTTCGAACTCTGCCGGAAGATGCTCACCTTTATTTATAACGGCATAATTCCACAGTCCGTTCAAGTTCTTCCAGTCACTCCGTTCCATGATGGGACGAGGATATTCGGGCAACACATTCGCGGGATTGATCTGGGATGCCCAGTCCGTTTTGATTTTATCACCTGCCGGCTTCCATTGCGCCGAGCTTCCGATTGCAAACAACGTCAAGAATGACGATATGAGGAAAAATCTTCTCATAGTATTATAACTTTTTATTGGTTTCTACGAAAGCAAAGATAAGCCGATTCAGAAAAAAAGAATAGAAATTTCGAACCAATAAATAGTATTTTTGTGGAATATCAAGGTATTACCATCTCATTTTATCAAAGAAATTCATCAAAGGCACCTTTTTCCGCTTTTCTTGCCACGCCTATGACAAGGTTTTGCCTTCCCATTGGCAAGACTTTGCCACCGCGTTGGCAAAACTTTGCCATAGGCGTGGCAAAAGTTTGCCAAGGCAGTGACAACTTGTTGGCAAAATACCTCCCTGATATACAAGGAGTAGCAAACAATAGACAGCAGGGAATGACTAATATCCCGGATTCTGCTGGTTCTCCAATGCCGGATTGGCATTTATCTCATCCTGCGAAATAGGAAGCACAATCTTCTCGAAAGTACGGTCGATTGTTTTTCCACGGTGACTCACCGGAATATCTTGAAAATCGTCGTTGAATTCGATGGTTCTGCCCATACGCATCATGTCGAAGAAGCGTTGTCCTTCACCAAAAAGCTCCTTGCTGCGCTCGTCCAGAATCATATCATCGGTAATGGTAGCGGCAGTGGCCGGTGCCAGTCCGGGAGAACGCCTGCGGATTTCATTCAGGTAACCGGCGGCGGCATCTGCGCCTGCTTCCTGCTTCGTGGAGTGCAAGGCTGCTTCGGCGGCAATCAGATATATCTCGGAAAGACGGATTATCTTGATATTGACGGCTGTATTGGTTGCCTTGCCGTCACCTGCCAGAGTGGTACTGCCCATATACTTGTAGCAGGCTCCCTTGCGTTCAATCTCATTGTCCACCCAGTATTCATCGTTGTCCATGATTCCCCAACGCACATCCGTCTCGTCTTCACCCAGACGGTTCAAGAAATAATCGCTGGCAAGATACCAGCCCATGGCATTCTTCAACTGTCCGTAGCGCATCAGGTAAAAGCCCAAAGAAGAAGTTCCCAGGTCTGATTCCTCAGTGGTGATGCCCAGCTCAAAGATGGACTCGGAACCAAACTGCTTGCTCCAGGAAGCCGTCCAATCGGCAGGCTCATACAGTTTGTACACACCGCTTTCTATAATCTCCCGGGCAGCGTTCAAAGCACCGTCATAATCTTCCATATAGAGTTTCACACGCGCTTGCAGGGCTATGTTGGTGTAATAGTCCGCATATCCGCTCTGCTTTGTCTTCTTCTTGGCAAGCAGGGCCGCCCCGTCCGACAAGTCCTGCAGAATCTGGCGATAGTTCTCCTCCACAGTAGCACGGGTGGGCTGGGCGTTCACCGTAAGCGGCTCGGTTACATTGGGAACTCCATAAGAGGTCTTGTTGTAATTGTAAGGAAGCCCGTAGAGACGGACCAAATCGAAATAGAACAGCGCCCTCAGAGTCAACGCCTGCCCTTTGGCTTCGGAAAAGTCTTCCATACTGCCCGATTCTTCCAGCTTCTCAATGTTGCTCAACAAGGTGTTGACCTGCAGAATGCAGTAATATCCACGGCTCCAGAAACCGGAATAAGTATTGCTGTTGGAAGTGTGGTTGAACGTATAGAATGCATCCAGTCCGCGTCCGGCAGCAAAAATCGTGAGGTCACCGCCCTTGGCATCACCGTACATAAAAAGGTTTCTGCCGTAATAGGACGATGAGGTCATCGCACTCATCACACCGTTGATAACCACCTGCGCATCGGCTACCGTACCGACAGCACCTTCTGCATTTCCGGAGTTGGTGGGCTGCATATCCAGAAAATCGTCACACGAAGTGAATGTAAAGGCACCAAGTATCACAAGTGCCAATAAATGATATATCTTTTTCATTGTTAGTTCCTCCAGTTCATTAAAATTTCAATTCAACGCCAACGACAAACGTTTTTCCGATAGGGGTTTCCCAACCACGTGTGCCGTATTCGCTCACTTCGGGGTCTGCCTCCTTGTATTTGGCTATTGTCCAAAGGTTGCTGGCAGTGAAGAAAAGGCGGGCATTCTCGATGAAAGCCTTGCGGGTCATGGCTTTGGGCAGCGTATAGGCCAATGAGAGATTCTTCAAGCGCAGATAACTGGCATTGAACAAGTGGCGGCTGCTGTATTGTTGCGGGTCATCGAGGTCTACACCTTCGATACGGGGCTCTGTACCGTTCGTATGGTCTGGCGTCCAAAGGTTGTTGTAGTAGCTTTTAGCACGGATACGCTCCCAATAATAACCGTCATCGGCCACATCCATGTAGGCTCCATCGTACAAGTCTCCTCCTATCTTATAGGTAAAGCCCAACGAAAGGGCTATGCCTTTGTAGGAGACCGAGGTATTGATGCCCCCATACACTTTGGGAACGGCATTGCCGATGATGGTGTAGTTGGCATTGTTATAGTCATAAGTAGCTCCGCGCCCGTTATACTCAAAATCTCCGGCCTTGCCATTCTTGGGGTCATTTACATAGTAGACGTTCTTGCCGTTGGTCTTGTCCACACCTGCCCATTCGTATCCATAGAAAGCCAGCGTGGACTGACCTTCCCGGTATACATATTGCGCACGGCTGTCGCTACTGGTGGGGTCGTACCAGATAATGTCCGCACCGCCATACAACTCTTTCACCTCAGAACGGAGGAAGGTTGCGTTGACACCGGCACTCCATAACCATCCTTTACTATCAATGATGTCACCACTCAACTCCACCTCTACCCCATGGTTGTTGATGCATCCTACGTTCCGCAACGTAGAGGAAAATCCCGTAACCATCGAAATGGGAACATCCTGGAGCAGGTTCTTCGAATCACGGTTGAAGTATTCCACCGTACCGCGCAGACGCTGGCCGAAGAAGCCGAAGTCGATACCCACATTCGTGTTGTAGCTCGTCTCCCAAGACAGCTTGTCATTGGTGACGGTAGTGATTGTACCGCCCGGGTTACCCATGTACTTACTGGTATAGCTCATCAAGCTCATATAGCCGTAATTGTCCGAAGGCAGCGTACCGTTAATACCATAAGAGGCACGTATACGCAGGTTGCTCAGGAAAGAATATTTGCTCATAAAACCCTCGCGCATGATGTTCCACGCTCCTGCCACTGACCAGAAGTTTCCCCAACGTTCCTGCTTGCTGAGCCGGGAAGAACCGTCGCGGCGGTAAGAACCGGAAATGAAGTAGCGTTCATCGTAATTATAATCCAACTTGGAGAGCACGGACACCATCGAGTTTCCCCAGGAATATCCGGCAGAAGTCTGCGTTCCGGCAGTAGAAACTGTATGAATGGTGCTGACCGCAAGATTGCTTCCTGTGGCACGCACATAGTCTGTCTTGTTCTTCTCCGCTTCGAACCCCACCATGGTGCCAACTGTGTGTTTGTCGAAGGTGCCGGTATAATTGGCGGTAGTGGAGGTAACCATCTTCTCGTATGTAGTACGGTATTCGTTGACATTCCCATTGTCTGCCGAGCCTTTATAGTGATTGGCACTGTAATAGATATGGTCTTTTACAGTAGTATTGTCGTAAGAGTAGATAGAACGAAGGTCCAGGCCCGGCATCAGATGCAGGGTGAGCGTCTCCGCAGCTATGATTTTGGTACTGGTAGAACCGTTCTCCCACTCTTTGTCATAATAAAGCCCATTGTAGGCGTAGCTACCGTAACGTTCGGTCCAGAGCTCGCCGGTCTTGTAATCAGTGGGCCAGTAGAGTCCCCACAGCAAGTTACGGGTCTGCATGAAGTAATTACTGCCCGTGTTGCGTGTATCATTATAACCGCTTTTCTTGGTACGCGCCAGGCTGGCATTGGTGGTCAGTTCAAGGAATTTCCCCACCTTCTGGGTGAGGTTCAGGCGACCGGAAACACGGTCGAAGCTGTTCATCTTCAAACGTCCTTCGTCCTGGGTATAGGAAAGGGAAGTGTAATAGTTGGTATTCTGCGTAGCACCGCTGACGGACATATCGTAGGTCTGGTAAATGGCGGTACGGAAATATGCCTTGTCCCAATCGTAGTATTTGCCTCCACGCCCGGAGTTGTCGTACTCAAGGATATTGACGTTCTCGTAAGCTCCCGTACCATTTGTGGTAAATTGGTAGCCATGTTTGTTGAAACGGCTGTTCAACTGGCCTATGGCATAGGCTGCCGCCTTTTCGTCCGTTTCGCCCTTACCGCTTGTACGGGCATCGTGAAATACGGTGTAGAGCATATTCACATTCTCCTGTACGCTGGCCGTTTCATAGTTGTCCGTTGCCCAGCAGGGCGTGAAGCCCACTTCGGCTTTCAGCGTCACCACCGGCTTGCCAATCTGTCCTTTTTTGGTAGTAATCAGAATGACGCCGTTTGCCGCACGCGACCCATAAAGCGAGCTGGCCGCCGCATCTTTCAATACAGAAATAGATTCGATGTCTTCCGGGTTCAACGTATTCATGATGTTGTTGGTAGAATAGAGCTCACCGCTCATCTGCCCCGTATTGCCCGAAGAGACCGGAACACCGTCCACTACATACAACGGTTCATTCCCGGCATTCATAGAACCTATGCCACGGATGCGGATGGCCGGTGCGGAACCCGCCACTTTACCGTTCAACGCGTTTTCAAAGCTGGTCGTCGGAATGTCTTTCAGCGCATCCGCTTTCACTAAAGAAGCCGAACCTGCATAGCTGCTCTTTTTGGCCGTGCCGTAAGCCACCACCATCACTTCATCCAACAGTTCCGAATCCGATTTCAGCACCACCTTCATAGCAGGCTTTATGGCAGCTTCTACTTTCTGCATACCTACAAAAGAGACAATCACTGTCTTTGCCGTGCCCGGCACATTCAAGATTGTAAATTTACCTTCGATATCGGTCACGGCCCCCAGCGTTGTGCCCTTCACCAATACCGATGCCCCAATAATCGGCTCATTGTTGTCCTCGGCAAATACTGTTCCCGAGACCGTAGACGTCTGAGCCATCACTCCCGCCCCCATAACCAGGCAGACAATGATTAACAAGAAGAATTTCTTTCTCATGCTTCTCTTCCTTAAAATTAGTCAATCAAAACACTTTTTAATATCCAAACGCTGCAAAGGTATGTATCTTTTTCAAAAAGAAAAGCAATAGTATTCAAAAAGCTTCATTTTGATTGTATTTTAAGCCAAACACAAGCAATATGTCTATAACCTAAGCATTCCAAGCAATAAGTATGATGCTGGATACGGAAATATAAGCAATGCCAAAGAAGATATATCCGGATTTTAAGATATGACACGTCCCGGCATACAACTTTTTTCGTAATTCTGGAAAACTTCTGTTAGTGCCTTATACAAAAGACTTTAGGAGAATTACCCGATTTTGAGGTAATGAATTAGCAACTGTGCCATATGCTATGTTCTGCCTTGAATTGCATTCAAGTAACTCTTTATTATTGCAAAGGTATAAAAATTATTTGGCAAGCAATAAAAATAGGATATATTTTGTCTCTTGTCAAATAATTCTATTGATGTATTTTTATAACTTTCCATTTACCCTGTCCAGCATATATAACATCGGCAGTAACATAGCAGTCTTTCGTGATATTATACTCACAAAGAACAGAATGATGAACGTAGTAATCACCAATAAATGCAAAATCAGGAGAATCATCCCAAGAACCATTTTTATATTTTAATTCTAAGTGACCTTGAATTGTCTTTATTGCACTTGTGTTTATTTCTGCAGTTTCTTCTACATTAAGTACAATAGGCCTTTTTTCACCTTTCCTGTCTTTTGTTACACAATAGAATATTTTCAAGCATTGTCCTACTTCGGGACGAAGATCCGTATCATTAAAGAATACGATACCTCCAATTTTTCCTTGACCGAAAGTGTAATGGAATAATTTTTTTTGTATGTTTATATCGTCAACGACCACAATACCAGAATTAAAATTCGGTAAAGCAGTTTCTTTATTTACTTTTTCTACATTAGCAATAACTACTTTGTTTTCATTCTTTTTTATAATAGTATATTCTCTGAAACTGACAAAATCCCCTTTTGAAATAGTGCCCCATTTTTCTTTAAAAGCTTGAAATATTTGCTGGGAATCTTGCGTTACAATATGTAGAATTTTCTTCTCTTCATTCAAATATTCTACATATCCAAACTTTTGGGGAAGTCCCATCCATAGCCTTGTTTCACTCTTATGCATGCAAAGAGGTATATATTTAGCTTCTGTCACTTTTGTTTTATTCCAAGAGAAGCAACTTGTCTGAATTTGCTTTTCCTCTTTATCTACATGACACTTTACTCTAAAAACAGAACCAAATATCGCATTCGTCAAAAAAGGAAACCGCTTTACATTCACTTGAAATATAACGTCTACCCCATTTGTGAGAGTGCAATAAGTTTTTCCGTCTTTTTCCCATCTATCCACCAGCGTAACCTCTTTTGCTTCAATTTCTGAAAAAGCGTACTCTTCAGCAATGGTGGCATATCTATTATACAATAGCTTATTATTATTGGGCGGAATAACTGATATGTCGACTCGTTCAATATATTCTTGGTATTTCCGGGAAGTGTTTTCATGAAATTTCTTATATATATTCAATTCGCATAAGGCTTCAGATGTTAGCTCTTCCTTTATAAGCAGGTCGGCTAAAGTCAAATGAATAGAGCCGAGAAAATCTTCATTTCGTTCAACAAGTAAAGCCTTAGAAAGCAATGCTATCTTTAATTCATTACTATCTTGTATACAATCTGCCAATTCACTCCATACATAGTATTTTTCACTCATTTCAAGTAATAAAGATTTGTACACATTGATAGCAAGGTCATATTGCTGTTGCCATGTATATATTATTGCTCGTTGTCTTAATATCCATTCATCTTTTTTAGCACGTTCAATAAGAACATTATACAATGAATCTAACCAAGATACTAGTTCTGCATCTCTTGGGTGTGATTCTTTGAGATATTCATAACACTTCTTTGCTGCTTTAACAGCCAAAGGTTTATAAGTGTTACCATTATTATCTGTTTCTTCTTTCCAATCAGCATCCATGAGGTTTTCATATCTCCAATCTCTAAAAAAGTAAATAAATCTCCATGTTTCTTGACCATTCATGTGACGCTCTGCAATTTTCAACACTTCAGAATGCCAATGAGAAGCACCATAAACGGCGTTTCTTTTATTATAGACAGTAAAAGCTTCAAACATCTCACGCATTTTACCTTCTTTATGAAGATTCATAATTTCCCAAAACTGCGGTTCACGTAACAGGTCAAGTGTTTCTGTTTTTGGGAGATTTATCTTTTCACACAGCATCTCGACATCAATATCCTCGCCGCTATTTACAATTTGACGACATATACGAGAAATAAGCGAGGGAATTTCACTACCATTGTAATAGCCCTTGTTCAAATCTTCATAACGTAAATTTTCTGGTTCCCAGAGCATAAAGAAACGGTAAAAACTAAAATCAGAATGTTCTTTTGAGAAACTCAAAGCAAAGTTCAATATTTGAGAATGAAGCATTGAAGGACGTTCATTCCTAAGATACATATAGTCTTTTAGCAACGTTCTTATTTCCAACGATGTCAAATTTGAAATTTTAGCCTTGATATAACGATAAATTATCCAGCCTAACTCTTCATGCAAAGCTGAATCTACATCATTTGCAGAGTCAATATAATTCTTTACCTGAACATAAGCATTTGAAGGATCATTTTTTGATAGCTCGGATGCTTTTGAAATAGCATCAGCGTTAGGTTGCAATCGTTTATACAAATTAGTATAAGCTCTTTCTCCTGCGCCACTATCATCTACCATTGTAGGAAGTAATGAAGACATCTCTTTCAAGCAAATTTTAGCTTTATCTATGGCGTTTCTATTGCATAGTTGCTGACATATATCACGCAGAACCCAAAAGAGAGACATTTGTGCCCATGGGTTATTCCTATCTTCTTTCAGATCATCTATGGCCATCTTATATGCTTCTTTTAGATTACCACTTTTACGCAATAATGTTACTTCTTTTACAGACATTAGTATTCTTCTATTATGTTAATTTTTCTATGAGTTGTGACAGTTTAATATCAGCTTCTCCGATATCAGAAAGTGGAGCAGCATAGTTAATAAACCCTTTCCCATTAAAGAAAAAAGTTATAGCAGCATAATTACCAGAAGCTTTCATATAATATACGAGTTGGTAATGTTCTTCCACCACATTTGTTAATATGATACCACATTCATCACACAAAGAAATCATGCGACTATGTAGCATCTTTAATGACTCCAAAGATGGATGATAGTCTATTTTATATTTGATATTTTCATCATTCTGGAAGAAAAACAACAACTCAGTGTCATTGGCATCTGTTTCATATTTTGTAAACAGACCTGCTCCATTATATATTGCATCAATTCTTACTATACCGGTTGGTGTATTTACTTCATAAATATCTCTCCAAGGTTTACAGATAACGTTCTTTACTGAATATAGAGTTCCATTCATATTCTTTACAACAGACCAATATTTACATTTTACTGAAGGTAATATTGATGAAGGATGAAAAGGTGTATCCTCTATATTATCAAAAGATAAAGCATTAACAGCTGTTTTTGCAGTTTTATTGATAGGGGTTATTTTAAGAGATGTAATAGGTGTTACATCAGGAAGATTAATACACCATAACATCTTAGAAGCTCGAGTTATCGCTGTATATTTCCAACGAAGGCTATCCACATCAAGCCCTGTGCGTCTTGAAAAATCTACATAAACTGTATTCCATTCACCACCCTGTGATTTATGGCATGTAAAAGCATAACCGTACTTTACATGAAGAGCATTGTAGAAAGGGTCTCCCCACATTGCCTTAGTAAATTCTTCAGATTTAGGATTAGTCAATCCTTTCTCCGTACGCATACGCATTACCATATTGATATAAAGAGCCTTCATTTCGTCAATTGTCAGTGAAGGTCGCTTGTTTTGGAGTAATGTATCAATAATATAGCGTTTATAAATATTACCATCTTCTACTTGAAAACTTATTTCTCTGAAATCAAGCGTAATGATTTCTTTTACTTTTCTCCCATTTTTTTCAGTCCAAATAGGTGCAGACTGAGAGATAATATCATTTGATGTTTCTACTACAGTTATGATATCACCATTCAATAATTCACATTTATCATAATAGTAGCTATTGCATACTACCATCAATTTATCTCCTACCGCCACATGTGGAAAATCCAGTGTAAGCTGCCCCCTAAAACCAAGCGATTCTGCCCCCTTGTGC
>OCPZ01001368.1_pt1 | contig 11709 bp, 9 predicted proteins | sample 1538881 | NCBI WGS metagenome assembly OCPZ01 (sample SAMN04571733, study PRJEB22368) | human gut metagenome | biome: human gut; material: stool | host: Homo sapiens | place: Luxembourg | collected 2013-01-11 | reverse complement strand
AGTTGATGTTCGGGCGGGTGTTTGGCGCATGGCGTCGACCCCGCCCGTTTTTCTTTTTCTCGATAGGAGTATCCATGATTAAGAACGAGAATGTCGAGGGCGAGCCTGCCTACGACGAGACGTACCGCCGCGGCCCCGTGGTTATGCGCGGCCCCATGATTCCTAAGGACAACACCTACGCCAACCTGCTGGCGCCCGAGGAGTCGACCGACTGGCTGCATGCTGATCCGTGGCGCGTGCTGCGCATCCAGGCCGAGTTTGTCGATGGCTTTGGCGCACTTGCCGAGCTCGGGCCCGCTGTGACCATCTTCGGTAGCGCTCGCACGCCCAAGACCGATCCGCTCTACAAGGCGGCGCGTACCGTCGGGCGCAAGATCGCACAACGTGGCGTGGCGGTCATCACCGGTGGCGGCCCCGGCATCATGGAAGCGGCCAACAGGGGAGCGGCAAGTGCCAACGGCAAGTCAGTTGGCCTGGGCATTGAATTGCCGCACGAGCATGGGCTCAATAAATACGTGAACCTCGGCATGGACTTCCGTTACTTCTTTGTGCGCAAGACCATGTTCGTCAAATACAGCTCGGGCGCCATCGTGTTTCCCGGAGGTTTTGGCACGCTCGACGAAATGTTCGAGGTGCTCACGCTGGTGCAGACGCATAAGGTTAAGCGCATGCCGCTTGTGCTGGTGGGTACCGAGTACTGGCAGGGCCTGTTCGACTGGCTCAACGGCTCGGTGATGGATGCCGGTATGATCAGCCCGCTCGATCCCGAGCTCGTACACATCACCGACGACCTCAACGAAGCCGTTGACATTGCCCTGAGCGGACTGATGTAGGGTAGGTAAAATGGGACGGAGCTAAAAAGACTGGTCTGAAATGTTTGATACCAGTCTTTTTAATCCCGTCCCAAATGAACTGCTTCCAAGTTGCTGTGAAATAGGGACTGACTGGCAGCTGATAAGCCAAAAACAGTCCCTATTTCACCGCAACTGATGTGGGCGTTCCTAGCGAGTTGGCTGGTAGCGGGGGCAGTAGCTGATGGCGATGGCGTCGACGCCTACGTGGGTCGCGATGGTGCAGCCGATGGGGCCGGTGCCGGCGTCTACGTAGTCCTGGCCCGCGAGCGCCTGGTTGACGAGCTCTTGCTCCTCGGCGGCGCCGGTCGTGAGCACGCGCACGCTCGAACCCGGGTGTTCAGCCAAAAACGCGAGGCAGTCGGCCATGGTGTTGGCGACGATGCGCTTGGCGCCGCGGCCCTTCTTGATGGCCTTGATCTCGCCCGATTTCCACTCCGGCGAAACGGCCAGGCGAATGTTGAGCATCTGCGTCAGCTGGCCAGCGAGCTTGGGCGCGCGGCCGTTCTTGACCAGGTTCTCGAGCGTGCGCGGAATCAGCAGCAGATGGGCGTCGGGCAGCGTCGCGCGGATCTGAGCCTCGGTCTCGTCTAGGCTGCGGCCGTCCTCGCGCATGGCGAGCGCGTACTCTACCAGCAGACCCTCGGCGCCCGAGCCGGTGCGCGAATCGATGCAGCGCACGTCGAGCTCGTGGGTATCGGCCACCTGGCACGCGTTGGCGTAGCAGGCAGACCACTCGCTGCATAGCGAGATAAAGATGGCGCTATCGTGGCCGTCGGCGAGCACGCGGTCAAAGAGTGCCTTGAATTCACCGGCACTCGGCTGCGAGGTGTGCGGTAGCTGCTCGGAGCCTGCCATGCGGGCGACGTATTCCTCGGCGGTGATTTGCACCTGGTCGAGCAGATCCTCGCCCTCGATAATCACATGCAGTGGAATCACGTAAATGCCGAGCTCTTGGGCACGGGCGGGGGAGATGTCCGACGTGGAGTCGGTTATGATGGCAAAAGACATAATTGCACCTTTCGTTGGGGCGTTTGCGCGCCGCCTTCTGAGAGCAAAGTGCGACAAGTATAGTAGAGTCATTCCACATTGCTAGGTTCAATTGTTGAATAGTCAACAGTTTGAAGTGTCGGTGTGGAAATCATCAACTGGGGAAGAGGGATGCCGATGGAGGCACTGGAGATATGCAAGCGGCCAGTCGTGCTGTTTGATTTCGATGGCACGGTGGCCGATACAGGCCGGGCGGTGATGACCTCGACGCGCAAGACGCTTGCTGCGCGCGGGTTTTCGGAAGCGCAGATGGGTGACCTGCGCCGTATGATCGGGCCTCCCCTGTGGAAGAGCTTCCACGACTTTTATGGCTTCTCGCGCGAGGAATCACTTGTGGTGGCCGACGAGTACCGTGCCTTTTTCGATGAGCTGGGGCCGGATGAGTACCCCGTGTTCGATGGAATCTCCGAGCTGCTCGACAGCCTTGCCGCGCAGGGGCATCGCATGGCGGTCGCGACGTCTCGCATGGAGGCGAAGTGCATCGATATGGTGCATGAGCTGGGTCTTTCTCAGTTCGAAGCCGTGGTTGGCATGAATCCGCCGCAGGGGCGCGAGATCAAGGCCGATTCGGTCCGCGATGCCCTGGCGGCCCTGGGCGCGACGGCCGACGAGGCCGTGATGATCGGCGATCGCTTCAACGATGTGGAGGGTGCGCACGAGATGGGTGTGCCGTGCATCGGCATCTATTCGGGTGCGGCGGCGCCGGGGGAGCTCGAGGCCTCGGGCGCCGATGCGGTGGTGCACTCGGTGGCCGAGCTTGCTAAACTTTTCGCTATCTAATGACGTGATGTGAGGGGCGGGCACGCTCGCCGCTCATTGGTAAGGAGGCAGTCCATGAATCAGGTGGAGCAGAGCGTCGCTGAGTATGTCGACGAGGTCTGGGAAGATGTCGTCGCCGATATCGAGCAGCTGGTGAGCTATCCGTCCGTGGCAGTTTCTGCCGATGCAGAGCCCGGCGCGCCGTTTGGCCGCCCGGTCCGTGACGCGCTCGATTGCGCGCTCGGCATTGCGCAGAAGCTCGGCTACCAGACGAGCGACGACGAGGGCTATGTGGGCATTGCCGATATCCCTGGCCGCGGCGACAAACAGCTCGCGACCATTTGCCATGTGGACGTGGTGCCCGCCGGCCCCGGCTGGAACACCGACCCGTTTGCGATGGAGCGTCGCGAGGGCTGGCTGCTCGGCCGCGGCGTGATCGACGACAAGGGCCCGGCGGTGCTGTCGCTCTACGCTGGCGCCTATCTGCTCAAGCACGGTATTACCCCGCGCTATACCTTCCGCGCGCTGCTGGGCTGCGATGAGGAAGTGGGCATGTCCGACGTTCACCATTATCTGGAGAACTACGCAGACCCCGACTTTCTGTTTACGCCCGATGCTGAGTTCCCGGTCTGCAATGCCGAGAAGGGCCAGTTTGGGGCGACGTTTGTGAGCTCTAGGATCGATGGCGGGCGTATTGTGTCGTGGAGCGGTGCCGAGGCGAGCAACGCCATTCCGTCGCAGTCTACCTGCGAGCTTGCGATTGCCGCCGATGAGCTGCCGGCGCCCGTTGAGAACGCCGACCGCCTGGAGATTACGGCACTCGATAACGGGCATGCGCAGATTTTCGCCCACGGCATTGGCGGTCATGCCTCGATGCCCGAGGGGACGATCAACGCCGTCGGTCTGATCGTGACGTACCTGCGCGAGGCCGAGGACGCGTTTGGTGCGCGCGACGAGCGCCTGCTGACGCCTGCAGAGCACGAGTTTGTCAAGTTTCTGGCCTTTGTGCACGCGGATGCCTATGGTCGCGGCTTGGGAATCGATGCGACGAGCCCGGCGTTTGGCCCGCTCACCTGCAACCCCGGCGTCATCCGTGTGGCGGATGGCCACATCGAGCAGGTCATCGACGTGCGTTTCCCAGACAGCACGAGCGCCGATACTATCTGCGAGCAGCTCGAGCCGCTCGTGGGCCGCTTTGGTGTGACGTATCGCGTGGGCCGTGCCAAGGTGCCGTTCTCAGTTTCTGCCGACGACCCGGCCGTGAAGGCGCTGATTGACACCTATAACGAGTTTACGGGCAAGCATGCCGAGCCCTTTGCTATGGGCGGTGGCACGTACGCGCGCAACTTTGCCCGTGCCGTGTCGTTTGGCCCCGAGGAGACCGGCCTTGAGCTGCCCGCGTGGGGCGGCCAGATGCACGGCCCCAACGAGTGCGCCAACGAGGAGCAGCTCAAACAAGCGCTCAAGATCTATATCGTGGCAATCCTCCGTTTGAATGAATTAGAGCTTTAAGGTTTCGCGGTTTCCCAATTTAAGTTGCGGTGGAATAGTTCCTAGAAAGGGCCATTTGATGGCCAAGCGGGAACTATTTCACCGCAACTTTGTTTTTATTGGTGTAAAAGGCGCGCCATGCTTGGGTGGGGATTGTTATTCGTTTGTAAAGCCGAGCCGCGCTTGCGGTAAGGGTCTATCAGATGCCTGTAAGAAACCGCAGTTGGCGCGGACGTTGCCCGGTCGGGGCCGTATCTTTCCAAACAGCAAAGCGGGCGGGGTGCCCGCGAGTCGCATGTATGAAAGGAAGATCATGCTCGATCAGGCTTATTCTCGTCGTCAGTTCCTCGGCCTCGCTGGTGGTCTTGCCAGCATCGTCGGCCTCGGTCTCGCTGGTTGCGGTGGCGCAGGCGCTTCCAACGCTGCCGACAAGGGTAGCGCCGCTGCTGCCGAGTCCGTCTCCGGTGAGGTGACCTACGACGGTGCCTCCTCGTTCCAGGCTCTCGTCGAGGCTGCTGCCGAGAAGTTCATGGATGCCAACCCCGACGTCTCCATCTCCGGTTCGGGCAACGGTTCGGGCAAGGGCCTTACCGCTGTTGCCGCCGGCACCGTCACCATCGGTAACTCCGACGTCTTCGCCGAGTCCAAGCTCGAGGCCGATCAGGTCAAGAACCTCGTCGACCACGAGGTCGCCGTCGTGGGCATGGGCCCCGTCGTCTCCAAGAACGTGACGGTCGACGATCTGTCCTTCGAGCAGCTCAAGGGCATCTTCTCCGGCCAGATCACCAACTGGAAGGAGGTCGGCGGCGACGACGCCACCATCGTCGTCCTCAACCGCAAGGCCGGCTCCGGTACCCGCGCTACCTTTGAGGCCGCCGTCTTTGGCGACGAGGCCGTCGACTTTAAGGGCGACGCCGAGCTCGACAAGTCCGGCGATGTCCAGACTCAGATGGCCAGCACCGACAACGCCATCTCCTACCTGGACTTCTCGCACTTCGATGACTCCAAGTTCAACGCCATCAAGGTCGAGGGCGTCGAGCCCAAGAGCAAGAATGTCACCGACGACTCCTTCAAGATCTGGGCGACCGAGCACATGTACTGCTCCAAGGGCGCCGACGAGGCTACCAAGGCCTTCCTGGAGTTCATGCTTTCCGACGACGTCCAGGGCAAGCTCGTCGAGGAGCAGGGCTTTATTCCCGTCTCTGCCATGAAGGTCGTCAAGGACGCCAGCGGCAAGGTCTCTGCTAAATAAGTAATCGCCCCCGGAAAGGTTTGCAATGGCAAAACAGCTGCCAAAGCGCGACCTTGAGAACGTGGGCCTGGGCGTCACGGGCGCGTGCGTAGCGCTCGTGACGCTTGTCGTTGCCGCGCTCATCTTTATGGTCGCCCAAAAGGGCCTCTCGGCTTTTCTCAAGGACGGCGTTTCGGTCGTCGAGTTCTTCACCGGCACCAAGTGGGACCTGGCCAACACAGCCGAAAACGGCCTGCCCTATACCGGCGCCCTGCCCCTGATCGTCACCTCGTTTGCGGTCATGGTGCTCTCCACGCTCATCGCATTGCCCATCGCCATCGGCTCTGCCATCTTTGCGGTCGAGATCCAGCCTAAGTTTGGCTCCAAGGTCTTTCAGCCGCTTATTGAGCTTTTGACCGGCATTCCCTCGGTCGTCTTTGGCCTGATCGGTTTTCACGTGGTCGTCGGCCTTATGAAGAGTGTTTTCCATGTGAGCACGGGCCTGGGTATCCTGCCCGGCGCCGTCGTGCTGGCTGTCATGATCCTGCCGACGATGACCACGCTTTCGGTCGATGGCCTGCGCGCCGTGCCCGACAGCTACCGCCAGGGTTCGCTCGCGCTGGGCTACACCCGCTGGCAGACCATCTGGCACGTGGTGCTCAAGTCCGCCATGCCGTCGCTCATGACCGCGGTCATTCTTGGCATGACCCGCGCCTTTGGCGAGACGCTCGCCGTGCGCATGGTTATCGGCGGTATCGAGGCCATGCCGACGTCGCTGCTGTCGCCGGCTTCGACCACGCTCACCACGTCCATGGCGGTCTATGCCGAGGGCTCGGCCCAGGACGATGTTCTGTGGGCGCTCGGCCTGCTGCTGATGGGCATGAGCCTCATCTTCATCCTGATTATCCACCTCATCGGCCGCAAGGGGGCGAAGGCTCGTGGCTAGCACGCGCATCCACATCGACGAGGCGAGACTCGGGCGCGTCCAAAAGCAGGACCGCATCGCCACGGGCGTGCTGACGGCGATCGCCGCCATCGTCATGCTCATCGTCGTCTCCATGGTGGCCTACATCCTGTTCGAGGGCATCTCGACGCTGTTCCAGCCGGGATTTCTCACGCAGCCCGCGCGCGCCAACGGAACCCAGGGCGGCGTACTCTACCAGCTGTTCGACTCGTTCTATCTGCTGCTGATCACTCTGGTCATCTCGGTGCCCATCAGCCTGGGCGGCGCGGTCTTCCTGGTCGAGTACGCACCCGACGGTCCCGTCCGCGACATTGCCTCCACTGCCATCGAGACGCTGTCCTCGCTGCCTTCCATCGTCGTCGGCATGTTCGGATTCCTGGTGTTCTCGGTGCAGCTGGGCTGGAAGTACTCCATCATCTCCGGCGCCGTCGCGCTCACCATGTTCAACATCCCCATCCTGGTGCGCGTGATTCAGCAGGCGCTCGAGGACGTGCCGCAGGCCCAGCGCGATGCATGCCTGGCCATGGGCCTCACTCGCTGGGAGGCCACGCTGCACATTTTGATTCCCGAGGCCATGCCCGCCATCGTGACCGGCATCGTGCTTTCGGCCGGCCGCGTGTTTGGCGAGGCCGCGGCGCTGCTCTTTACCTCGGGCATGAGCTCGCCGGTTCGCCTCAACTTCTTGAGCTTTAACCTGTCGAGCCCCACTTGCGCCTGGAACGTGTTCCGCCCCGGTGAGTCGCTCGCCGTGCACATCTACAAGATCTATGGCGAGGGCAGCCCCGAGGCACAGCAGATCGTCTGGGGCACCGCCGCACTGCTGATGATCTGCGTGCTGCTGTTTAACGTAGTCGCCCGTATCGTGGGCAAGCAACTGGCAAGGAAGATGACGGCCGAATGAGCGAGATGAATGCAACGCCCGCAACCGAAGCGACATCGTCCGAGACTCAGGATTTTCTGTCGAGCGTGGGGGAGAGCGAGAAGCGCGTGCGCGTAAGCGGCAAGGCCGTGAGCGACGAGGTCGTGCTCTCCACCAAGGACGTCAACGTGTACTATGGCGACCACCATGCGCTGCACGATACGTCGCTCGACTTTCACAAGGGCGAGATCACGGCGCTCATCGGGCCTTCGGGCTGCGGCAAGTCGACCTTCTTGCGTAGCCTCAACCTGATGAATCGCGAGATTCGCGGCTGCCGCGTGGAGGGCGAGATCAACTACCGCGGGCGCAACGTGAACACCAAGGCCGAGAACACCTATGAGCTGCGTCGCTCCATTGGCATGGTGTTCCAGCAGCCCAACCCTTTCCGCAAGTCCATTCGCGACAACATCACGTTTGCGCCTAAGCGCCACGGCATCACCGACCGTGACGAGCTCCACCGCATGGTCGAGGAGAGCCTGCGCGGCGCGGCGCTGTGGGACGAGGTCAAGGACAAGCTCGACAAGAGTGCCTATGCGCTTTCGGGCGGTCAGCAGCAGCGCCTGTGCATTGCACGCACGCTGGCGCTCAACCCCGACGTGATTCTGTTCGACGAGCCCTGCTCGGCGCTTGACCCCATCTCGACGCTGGCGATCGAGGACCTTATGTCGTCGCTTGTGGCAGAGCGCGCCATCGTCATCGTGACGCACAACATGGAGCAGGCGTCGCGTGTGTCCAACCGCACGGCGTTCTTCTACATGGGCGATATGGTCGAGTACGACGAGACCGACGAGATTTTCCAGCGGCCCAAGGATAAGCGGCTGAATGATTACCTCACCGGCATGTTCTCCTAGTCCGGGACATGCTTGAGGCCCGCGGTGGCCACGGTCGCCACGGGACTGATTGGAGGGGCGGGTCATCTCTTGCGGGAGATGGCCCGCCTTTTTGCTCTGCGACCGAAACGACCACCACAAAGGGGACAGGCACCTTCGTGGTGGTTTGGGGTGGGGCTCGCTGCTATCATGGACAACGTTGAATTTCTACGAAGGAGCAGGGCATATGGCGATTCTTTTGGGATGCGATTCCGTCAGCCTAGAGTTTCCCACCAAGCATATTTTCGATAACGTAACGCTCGGCGTGGGCGAGGGCGACCGTATTGGCATCGTCGGTAAAAACGGCGACGGCAAGTCGACGCTGCTGAGCGTGCTCGCCGGCACGCTGGAGCCCGACGATGGCCGCGTGACGCATCGCCGCGGCACCACGATCGGTCTGCTCGGCCAAAAGGACCAGCTTGTCGACACCGACACCGTGCACCATGCCGTCGTCGGCGACACGCCCGAGTACGAGTGGGCGTCGAGCCCCCGCACGCGCCAGATCCTCGCCGGCCTCATTAGCGATGTGCCCTGGGAGGGCACGGTGGGCGAGCTTTCGGGCGGTCAGCGCCGCCGCGTGGACCTCGCGCGCCTGCTGATCGGCGACTACGACGTGCTCATGCTCGACGAGCCCACCAACCACCTGGACATGCGCACCATCAACTGGCTCGCGCGTCACTTAAAGGCCCGCTGGCAGCGCGGTCAGGGCGCCATGCTCGTGGTCACGCACGATCGCTGGTTCTTGGACGAGGTCTGCACCAGCATGTGGGAGGTCCATGACGGCCAGGTCGATCCCTTCGAGGGCGGTTACTCGGCATACATCCTGCAGCGCGTAGAGCGCGACCGCATGGCCGCCGTCACCGAGGAGCGTCGTCGCAACATGGCGCGCAAGGAGCTCGCGTGGCTGAGCCGTGGCGCCCAAGCCCGTTCCACCAAGCCCAAGTTTCGCGTGGAGGCCGCCCGCGAGCTGATCGCCGACGTGCCGCCTGTGCGCGACGAGCTGGAGCTCAAGCGCCTCGCCGTGAGCCGCCTGGGCAAGCAGGTCATCGACGTGGTCGACGTGGACGCCGGCTATGCGGATGCCGGCGGCGCGCCCAAGCAGGTGCTCTCCGACGTGACCTGGCTCATTGGTGCGGGCGACCGCTATGGTCTTTTGGGCGAGAACGGCGCCGGCAAGTCCACGCTGCTCGACGTGATTCAGGGCAAGATTGCGCCCCTGCGCGGCCGCGTGAAGATCGGCCAGACGGTGCGCTTTGGCGTGCTGTCGCAGCAGCTCGAGGAGCTCGAGCCCTACATGGGCGACACGATCCGCGAGGTGCTGAGCAACTATAAGAAGTATTACGTCATCGACGGCAAGGAGACCTCTCCCGAGAAGCTTTGCGAGCGCCTGGGCTTTACGACGCAGCAGCTCTGGAGCCGCATCGGCGACCTTTCGGGCGGCCAGCGCCGTCGCCTGTCGCTGCTGCTGACGATTCTGGACGAGCCCAACGTGCTCATCCTGGACGAGCCAGGCAACGACCTCGATACCGACATGCTGGCGATTGTCGAGGACCTGCTCGACGGCTGGCCGGGCACGCTGATCCTGGTGACGCACGACCGTTTCCTCATGGAGCGCGTGACCGACCAGCAGTGGGCGCTGCTCGATGGTCACCTGACGCATATGCCCGGCGGCGTCGACCAATACCTGCGCCTGTGCAACGCCACCGCCGAGGGCGAGCCCGTGGGCGCGCCGAGCGCCAAGACCGGCACGTTCGACACCGGCGCCGCAGCGGTTGCGGCCGAAAAGCCCAAGACGAGCGGGCAGCCCAACGGTCTTTCCAACGCCGAGCGTCAGAAGCTCCGCCGCGAGGTGAGCTCGCTCGAGCGCAAGATGGAGACGCAGCGCGCTCGCGTGGAGGAGGCCGAGGCCGCCATGGCCCAGGTCGATCCCACCAACTACACGGCGCTGGGCGAGCAGCAGGCAAAGATCGACGAGGCCCACGCCGCCATGGACGAGCTTGAGATGGCGTGGCTCGAGGCGAGTGAAAAGCTCGAGGGCGAGGAGTAGACGAGGATGATCAAAGCCGCGTTTTTCGATATCGACGGCACGCTGTTGAGCTTTAAGACCCACCGGATTCCGGCGTCGGCGCAGCAGGTGCTCGACAGTTTTCACGAGCAGGGGATTGCGTGCGTGATCGCCACGGGCCGTCCGACCTACCAGATGCCCGATTGGCTGTTCGACCTGGGCTGGGATGCGTACATTACGCTCTCGGGCCAGCACTGCTTTGATGCTGAGGGTGTTTACCGCAGCTGCCCGATCGATTCGGACGACGTCGCGGTGATTGTGGACCAGGTGGCGCAGGGGCGCTATGACTCGCTGTGCATGCAGGGCGAGAACTCGTTTGTGAACCGCCTGTCCGAGCGCGTGGTGACGGCCGGCAGCAACGCGGGAATCGTCTACCACGAGGAGCCGTTTGAGCACGCATTTGACGCGCCGGTTTACCAGTTTTGCGCCTTTGTGGATCCGGCTGACGAGCATATTGTGACCGATGCGGTGTCGCATTCGCTCACTACGCGCTGGTGCGATCTGTTCTGCGACATTATTCCCGCTAACGGCGGCAAGGACCTGGGCGTGGCGGCGACGCTGGAGCGCCTGGGCATCGATGCGAGCGAGGCGATCGCCTTTGGCGACGGCGAGAACGACCTTTCGATGTTCTCGGCCGTGGGCACAAGTGTGGCCATGGGCAACGCGCAGGAGACCGTGAAGGCCGCAGCGTCCTACGTTACAACCGCCGTAGACGACGACGGCATCTACAACGCCGCCAAGCACTTTGGCCTGCTATAGCTGAGGATTCAGCACTTGGGGACGTTCCTTTTCTGCCGGCAGCTGGGGACACTCCTTGCGGGGCGTGTCCCCATGTTGTGTTCGCCTGGCGCGTTTTGTGAAACACGGCTAACTTTTTAAACAACGTAGTAAGACATGGGCAACTTTTGCGGTAAAGTAAGCCAAGGAAAGTATCCAAAGGCTAACTAACAATCATCGCGAAAGGCGGCCCATGGCCCTACGTGAATCCGGAGAAGACTATCTCGAATCTATTTATGTGCTCTCGGAGCGCCAAGGCACGGTGCGCTCAATCGACGTCGCCGAATACCTGGGCGTGACCAAGGCGAGCGTCTCTAAAGCCATGGCGACGCTGGAGAGCAGCGGTTATGTCGAAATGGGCAAGCGCGACGTTCATCTGACGGAGCGTGGTCTGGAGGTCGCTCGCCAAATGTGGGAGCGCCACTGCTTTTTCGTGCGGTTGCTCGAGGAAGCCGGTGTTTCGGCGGATGTCGCGTCGCAAGAGGGTTGCCACATGGAGCACTGCCTGAGTGAGGAGAGCTTTGAGAAGCTGAGGGCGATGTTGGGACGGGAAGATGCGGCCGGCGCAACAACGGAAGCCTAATTGACCCCACCAACTAAGTCCAACTCAGACAAGGAACCCCGCCAGCAAGCGATGCCCAAGAACCATCAGCGACGTCGCCGCAGGCCGGGACCGGGCTTGGTTTTGAAAACATTCCGCAGCGCGAGGCCCGCCTTTCCGTTGCTCCGCAGG